>Ga0160428_1000019_pt1 | contig 230467 bp, 208 predicted proteins | sample SolpanmetagenomM_FD_108198 | JGI IMG/M metagenome (GOLD analysis project Ga0160428, IMG submission 108198) | Solar panel surface microbial communities from Lawrence Berkeley National Laboratory, California, USA - M | ecosystem: Engineered > Built environment > Solar panel > Unclassified ... | reverse complement strand
TTCGCGTTAATAGACATGTATTACTTGCACTCAACGAGCGCCTCGTGCAAATGGACGTCCTGTCACGAACAGGCGGATTGAAAAGAGATGGTGATGTCATTGACGATAAAGATGGATATGGATTTTTAGTCCGTGACATGTCTCCCCTCAGAAAGCGAGACTTACATGAAGGGACAAACGAGGCTCTCAACGGAATCGAAAGTTATGGTTCGTCTATCCAGAAAGTCGGAGGTGGAGGAGGTGGAGAGGGGGTTTGGTTGGAGATTAAACCGAAATGGCTCATCTCGTCACCTGATATTGATGGCTTGATTGAAAAGGACAAGATTAGACAATGTCAGACCTGTGCATCGAGGGCGAGAAAGTCAAGAATAAATTGTGAAAATAAAGAGGAAAGAGGAGGAAGAGAAACTCATGGATTCTGTCCTTTGGCATTATTACTCAATGTTAATGATGATGATCCTTGGAGTGAAGAGAAAGAGAAATGGTTGGCAGCAATCAAAATACTATTCAAAGACAAGAATGCGACTGAAGATGATATAAGAGCCATGTCATGGTTGGTGAAGAGTAAACTGCGCCCTGTTTTGGAAAAGATAAGAAATTATCAAAAGAAATTCACTACCGTTAACCTACAGATGATGAATGCGGATTTGTCGAATATGACGGAAGAGTATCTCCTTGCAAGGACTTTGAGAGATTGTGCTATATTCTTACGTACTTCTACATCATTATCAGATGTGAAGAGTGAGAATGTCAATGTAGATGCTCGTATAGCAGATTTAGATGCCAAGATGCTTACGGTAGAAAAGGGAAAGTATTGGAGAGACACGGAAAAGATTTTGGTCAATGAAGGATGGTATGAATGCCGAGAGACTGGAAATCTAGACACTGATTCTGTCTGTGTCCTATCATCTCATTCACCTACTCAATGACTTTACGATATGACATGACGATTTTTACGAGTTATGAATCGCAATAATACCATGTGTTGGATAATAAATATAAATACATTTCCGTCCTCCTTTTACTTCTGTCCCTCTTTTTTATCAAAGCAAATGAAGATTAGAAGATTCCCCTTACAATACTTCCACCAATACTAGCCCCAGCACCAAAGATAGCAGCATTCCCCAACTTTTTCCCAAACTTCTTTCCCATTTCTTGACCTTTACTCGGACCGCCTTCATTTCCATTCGCCACATCTACAGGCATCACACCCGTAGGCGTAGCTGCACCCGTCTGTCTTGCTACAGAATTACCACCACTGTTATCAACCGATTTAGAAGCAGGGCTGACTTCTACGTAACTACGAGGAAAGATCCCTTCTTTCTTATTCGAGCCGTCGCGTCTACCTTTCCACCACTCCGCGTTTGTGAATTCAGTCACGTAGATCGTGTCGTTGACGTCGAACGAGAGATCGCCCTCGTCTTCGCCTTTGTAGGTATATACCGCTTTCACGACGCATAACGAAGGGGTCACGACGGGTTGGACGGCGCTTTGATACGACGGTGGAGGAGGGGGAGGGGGAGCGAGATTATTGAAAGAAGAAGAGCGTGTGGGGAGAGCGTTGTTGTTGTTGTTATTGCTATTCGACGGGGGAAGAGATGGGGGTAGCGGGGCGCCAGGAACGGGTTGGACGGTCGGGACGGCGCCGACGGATAATGGTGCATGAAGAGCGGTCTGCGCGGGGATTTGTTGCAGGATGGACGAGAGGGTTTGAGGGGATATTATCGATGCGTCGGTTAGATATTCTAGTTCCTGAATTTGTTACAAGTGATTAGTCGTGCAAAAACATGTATGAGAGGAAAAGGGGGAGTTACTGCTTTGATAGTTCGTATGGATCGATTGATCATTGCTGTTTGCATCTGTTCTGTTGGCGCCATGGTTGTTATATGGTCTTTGAGGAATTAAGTGAGGAATCTTGTGAGCGGGTAACGAGCGGAAGTACGATATCATTTATATGAGAGGACGAATGACGTAGTGAGAATTGTGGCTGAGTTATCAAAGCCCCAAAAGTGCGGGGAATCGAATTAGTGATTACGATTGTAATAGATTGTGACACCAAGTTATATTTCTACATGTTACTGTATACAATGCTATCTCATGAATAAAATCAATCAAGAGTCTTTTGAATGCTCCTGTAACATTTTAGACATCATTTCAATAGTCTTATGAAATGCTTCTTGTCTCTTTGGTTCAAAAGCATTATACCAATCCTTTGCCTTTTCGACTACAACCTCCGTCTTTCCCTCTACTAAACCTGAATAAGCCTCTTCTGTAAAATCATCCAAGGGCATACCCATCTTTCCTCCGTTCTTGATATCAGGCTGATGTTTCTCATCGTGTAATTCCGTTTGCACAGCTGGCGGGAATATTTCCACAATTTTAATATTTGATGAATCAGAATCAGCTTTCAATTGCTCTCGAAGACATAATATCCAATGATGAAGTGCAGCTTTTGTAGCACAGTAGTTTGCACATCGTAACATAGGAACGAGAGCTAGTCCTGATGTAGTGAACATGAATGACGTCTCTTGTCCCTTTTTACTTTTCGCTTGAAAGAACGGTAAGAATGCAGTGACGAGGTGGATGTAAGATATGTAATTGGTATTAACTTCGAGATTTACTGTAGATAGATCAATCTTGTCAGGTTTCGTCCAATCGAATCCACGTTGGATTCCAGAATTGATAAAGATGGCATCGAGTTCAGGATGATCGTTTGTGACGGACTTTGCAAATGCTGGGATCCCATCTAGATTGGTGACATCGAATTGTATAGGTGTAGCTTTATCTTTGCCATGCTTCTCTACAAATGCGTCGAGTTTCTCCTGTCTTCGACCAACTACTATAACTTTACTGCCGTTTTCAACGAATTTAGTAGCGAGAGCTTCACCAATGCCAGAGGTAGCTCCGATAACAAGGATGTTTTTATACTGAAATGCCATTTCTACGTATGTTCAAGTAACGACAGGATAGCGAGGGGAAGCTGAGTCAAGGGTGGCAATGGGCCAGTAATGACGTTGTACAGTAGATTGCCCCACCTGTTACAAACCTTCCTATGGTGCCTAAAAGCTAGAAGACGGGAGTAGTCTAGACCATGAACATGCTTCGAATCATAACCCGGTTGACTACTTTTATATGGGTGGACAATTTGATGATCACGACTATGAGAGCGATGGGCGTGTTTGTTAGTAGACGACGTCAAGTATGGGAAGTCATAAGCGCAAATTGATCGCGGATGATCAGACAAAAAGACATCACTTTTCAGAGCCGAATGTCTGCCATTGGCCATCTTTCGTAAGATCCACAGTCTGTTGAAAGGCTGGCCAGTAGCAGAAACCTCGAGACGATCGAGTTGACATTCCGTATGGAATGGAGGGAAATGGTTTGTTCAGGGTCATGACTTTTTGTATTTTTATTTCATTATAGATAAAAGAAAAGTTCATGAGACCCTCAGCTACCACGCTGCATTCGACTTTGATCATTTATTGAACAGACTATCGTCTGCATTGGTGACCAAGCTATGGGGCAATGTGTCCATCAGATGGTCAACAATGCGTGTCGGCTGAATCATCATCCCATCTCTTTTCTCCTTTCCATTTTTCGATATTTATCATCTAACCAACAAGTTGAACGATACCACCAGCCTCTTTAATCTTCCTCTCTGCATCCTTGCTAAAGTATCTTGCCTTTACAACGATAGGGATCTTGGGGAGTCGTCCCTTTCCGAGGACTTTGCTGTAACCGAGCGGTAAAAGGTCGAGGACAGGAGCGGTGTCTTTGCTGGCTGATCCATTGATGTACTTTTCGCGTTGCTCTTCAGGTACAAGCGACCAGAGCTATATAACATGTCAATTTCATTCCTTCCGGCCATGATTTAATTGCAAAACATACCTTGTCCAAGTTTATGACGGGTTTCCAGAAATGGTTGGTTTGCTTGTGGAAGTATCGCATACCGACCTTTCCAAAGTAACCAGGATGGTACTTGTCGACGTTTGTTCGGTGGTGATGTTGACCACCAGCCATACCACGACCTCCTGGATGTTTTCGGTGTTTACCTACACGACCGTGACCGGCGGAAACATGACCACGGCTAATTTATAATCGTAAGCGCAAGTCATTGATGAAGGAGGAATGATAACGTACTGCTTTCTGGTCTTTGATAATCTCGTAGGCATCTTGTCGGTTACTTCGTCTTTGACTTGACGGATGCTATTCGAAAATCAAATTTGAAGTTGGCCGGAATTTTTAGATACACCATAAATTTGCCAAGACTTTACGATTTTTACATGGCTGTGTGATGAAAGCCGAAGTTTTACCGACGTCTAAACTTCGACTATTTTTTTTGCAGGAATTCACGTTCACGGAATAGGCTAGCTCTCGCTTGGATATAACTGAATGAAATACAGCAAACACGATTTCACGCTAGCGCAATGGTGACCTATGTCTAATTTGCTCTAGATACTTTAATGTACACAAGTCACGCGTCGGTCCACCCTACCGATTTACCATTCGCGTCTATGATATGTTCCAGTATTAGCAGAATAACCATAATTCGTACCTTCGTGGTTCTGTTGCCTCGAAGTATGTTGCGGCGCCCGTCCCGGTAAAGCGCCGTTTTGGAGACTGGTGCTGGTTTTAGTGGCTTGCTGCACTCCAAGAAAATATCCTTCCAAAGCCGGATTACTCTCATTGTCTTTTTTCTGTTGTTGTTCACGGGAGCCTGCAAGCGTATTTAGAGCCATCGCTTCCGCGCTACTCTGCTTGGCCGCTTTCATAAAATCCTTATTCTTGTTGAATCCATAAACAGTCTCAGTCCTTGGCTTGGTGTCATTGAACGTGAGTCTGTCTACGGGCGCAGGCCCCCAAGGCTGAGCTCTTACATAATCCACTGATCTTCCGATCGGATCCCAATTGCTGTCTGGAAGTTGTGTTCCGGTCATAGTAGGATATAACTTTATATCAATGCTCAGTCACCACAAATATTGTGACAATTGAGAAATGATTTTTGTCGTGGTAAGGGCACTCAGCGATCTTTATATCTTCCGCCATCCCAAAGCATATAGAACTTACAGACTTTCTATCCTCATACAACATCTCTCAACTTCGGAGATCCACGGGTGGAAGGTTCCAAATATAGAATATCTCGACATTCGTCAAATATGTCTGAGCAAATAGAGTTGACATGACGTAGAATACAAACTTTAATTATCCGGGTCAATGCAAACTCTCCTTGCCACGTCATGCTCCATGGACAAGGCTGTGCAAGTACAATTCTACGAGTCTCGCTTGTTCTTGGTGGCTGGCATTGATTGTTAATTGTTGGCAAAGACTATCAATTCTTACAATTCAACCTTCAAAATGATAACTTGGACGTGATACGAGTATTGTAGAACCCTGTACTAGACTCGGCGAAGTAAAAACGTTTGATCAAAGGACGCTAAAACATGCATGTGTATATACAATAGCTATTTATCTCCTTGAAAGATTATGAAAAGCGTCAAGTATATATTACATAAAATCACATTGCCAGTACACAATCTCGCAAATGCATCTGAGTAATTGGGTTGATCTATGTGTTTTGCGGACGACGGTACGCCTTCTTCTTCTTCGCCGAACCAGGCGTAGCACTTTCAGTAGCAGGGCGCTCCCTGGTGCTGGCCGTGTCGTCCACAACTACGGTATCATCGCTGTCGGCGCTACCACGACGTGAAGGAGGAGATTGTGGTGGTTCATCCATAAATCTGTTAGCTGAATAGAGCTGTAAATAATATTTAAGAATAAAACTCACGAACTTCTCAGTAACTCCTTTTGGTGGATTGCTACTGGTCTTTGGCCTCGGGCCTGACATTCTCAATAGAGGGTCGCAATTAGCCTTGATTGACTGAGTGATAAGTGAGGACCAACAAAAGTTTGAACACAGCATGAGTATGGCGAACGTCTGCCGTTTTATGTCAACTGCCAAGCAAAATTATCTTCCATGGCAGTATCTTGGCTCGACTGGGTATAGAATATGAGCTGTTTCAAGTCGACCTCGGCCAACATTTTCAACTTCGCCAAGAACTTGGAGCAACAAAAGCGGGAAGAACTTAGAGTTCAATCTGCGGACTGAAAGTCTAATACGCAGAGAGTTTGTCACGCGAGACTCAACCATTATTGGCCAATCGTGGGAGCGGCGAGGCTATACAGCGTACAGTCTCGGCTTTCTTGCTACAAGTCTAGATGGCATAAGGCATTTTCTCCAGAGGCATTTCACACATGAATAGAATAGATAAAGATAGTACTGTACAAGATCCATAAATAGCTACTTAGCAGACAGACGTACGTCGTGGCTGTTGTCGCAAGAGTATGTATATAACATCCCTTCTGCTATTGTTTACATCTTTTACCGTACGAATTACTATTGTGGTGGCGCATGGGTCTTAATCATTCAGGACCAGGTTAATCGTCCACGACAGTCCACGATACAAACTGATTACCGTAGGTGGCAGATTGATTTTGTTCCACGTGCTGCTGCTGCTGCTGCTGCTGCTGCTGCTGATGATGATGACCGCCATTGGCAGGCTGGTTGTTGGCATTTCCACTATTGACTGCAGTCGCTACATGGACAATTAATTACAATGATGAGCTTGTTCAAGTGATCGACGTACTTGTAGAAGAGTGGTGGACGGCTATTGGGCCATATACACGGCACTTGGAACGAGGCCAGGACTTCTTGGGTTCACCTGACATCTTTGGTGAATCAATCCAACGAGCTTCTTGAAATATTGTTGATGAAAGAATGGTTAAAGTGGAAGTCGGCCTACTGATATCTATAAATAAGCGAGCAGACAGCTCGTCACACTTAGCCAAGATAACCAACTTATGCACCTCCCTGGAAAATGGCCTGCTTCAATAATGTTGGCTAACATTTCTTAGCTGGCACCAACAGGGATTGATGTGTGTCAAGGCTGCCACATGTCATGTAAAAAGTCAAAAATTAAAGAAAATCAAGGGTCTTGAGAGCTCGGCGGAGCCGAAATTAAGGTTCAGTCGCCCCGAAAGTGTGGGGAATCTCAAAGTTGGGTCCGACGAGCGCTCGGATTTGTTACATCCATAGTTCTCCGTCCTAGTATAGTATAATAAATAGACGTGTACTACACACTTACTGTAGTACTGTTACTTATAAAGTCCGTACGAACTGTAGATAAAAGGGTGGCTTTGTTACAAGAATTGAATAAAGGCATGCTCAACCAGGAACATTTCATACGTGGTTGGAGTAGAAAGATATAGCACAAATTTCTATACAGGCTACCTTAGCGAAAATACACCGTGGCTGTTGTCGCACGAGTATGTATATACATCCCTTTCTACTACTGTATTAACTTTCACAACGTGGTATACTAGTCTACCTCAATAACTTGGGGCTCGGCATCATCCCCCGCCGGGGTATTAAAAGGCTGAATGCCTGCTTGATGAGGATGATGTTGAAATATGGCTAGATACACAGGATCTGCACCATTCCCAGGAAAAACCACTGCCTGAGTAGGTGGACCATGTATATGCTGATGATTGGTAGATCCCTGCTGATTAGTCCCAGCGTTCTGATGAGGCCCATCGGGGGGATGACCGTTCTGGTTGTTGTTGCGGGTTTGCTGACCTGCATCATGTGCAGCGATGTACGTAAATAACCAAATCAGCTAATGAGCATATACTCCGATTCACCAACGTACCTGCTGTTGTTGGGCGGCGGACGGGGACCGGTCCGTCACTCATTTTTGCCCTTGTAGTAGGTTTCTTTGTCGATGTTCCTGGCATCTTGGTACTAGCAATAACCTACCGAGCGTTTTCTGATGATGTTTTATGAAGGAATGGCCAGAATGGAAGTTGGCATGACGGTATTTATACATAAACAATCGCTAAGAACAATTAACTCGTCATCCACGCATGACATTAAAAGTCAAAGTGGAATAGAGTTCTAGATCTTGAATCTCAACCATGGTTCTCAGTTCTGGTGCTATAAATAGATACGAGCTCACACTTACAGTAAAACTCGTCTTGACACCATCAAGCGTCAGTACTGGTAAAACTTAACGCCAAGCACAAGATATTCTAACAATATTGATCTTGAAAGTTGAACGTCTAAAAGGGACAGAGTCATGTCACCATTCTCACCGAATCACGAGAATCTTTGCCAATTTCATATTAATGTTCGATTTCGAAACTCAAAGTATGGAAAAAGTCTTTTTGAATCTCAACCGTGGGTCTGACCGCGCCCCGGCTTTTGAAACTGTCGAGTTGTTGGCCATGACTGAGAGTTTTTTCGTCATCGATCCAACAGGGAGTTGGGACGGCAAATGTTGCAATGATTATCGGATACAATTCGGGACAGTCACGACGAAAGTTTGTTCGAAATCAGCGGTTCATGGTCGAAAGTGGCTATGGCAATCCTAATGTCATAAAAACAAAGTTCAACGACATGATTATGATTTGCTCGAGAGGAGGGTGTTTCATTTCGTTCACCCAAATACAGTATGTTTGATACCTTGCAAGGTAGATGAAACTGCACCCGTGATATCCGACGTACCATCTATCCGTTTCGTATGTCCGGCCAGCTACATCATGACATCATCAGCATATAGTCTTGTGCACCTTGTATGGTTAATCAACTTACATCACTTTGTACTCCCCTATGTAGACCTACCAACCAATCCACATAATCAACACTACCTATATCATTTCCTGCGTCTTCAATCAACATTCTAGCGAATTCATATTCTGCCCCGTCTATTCCTTGTCTTGCCAATTGAATAACCAAGCCTCTGCCACCTCTATTTTCATCCCAGTATTGACATATATTTCTTACTTGAGCATTCAGATGAGTTTCCAAGACTGGCAATCTGGACATATCAGGATTCAATTCCTCGAGAGAAGATTGACCTTGTCCAAATAAATCTTCCAGTAAATTAGGTGATACATATTTATGCAGCCATAATAGACATGTCTGACCATCGTCTATGAGATATGCTCCGCCATGTTCGACACGTGCAAACGAGGCTCTTATCGAGTCAGGAATGCGCAATCGGCCTGTCTTGGCGTCAGGGAAGCCATCTGCTGGATCGAGGTCATGTAACGCTATCATACGTGGATAAAGGTAGAGACTAAATTCTGTGAGACCCATGGACCGTATAAGACGTGCATCGTGCACACGTCGATCGCTTGGTTCTCTACCCGTCTTTAACAATCGAGTTTTGAGAAGACCTAGGATATACATTGAGAATTCCTTAAGATTTTCAGGTAATACTAGTTGGCCTGGAGGATGTGAAAGAGAGAAATTTCTTCGATAACATGATAATATATTAGTCGTTTTATGGGTAAGGGACGTTCTTATCTCGATGATATCGCGATCTATAACACGACTTGAGATATCTTTCGCCAGTATTCCAAGGACAGCATCTTGATCCACTAATTTCATAGCTTCGTTTGCAGTTTCACTGACTGATGCTACAAAATTACTACACCTTACTCGTCTCTGTCCCGTCGAGGATGTGTACAAGAGTGCAGATTGGAAATGAGCGTCGAGTTTTGGATCAAGCTTACCGTCATAGCTAAATGTTACTGCCAATGCCTTATCTTCGTCGATGACACCAAATTCTAAATCACTACCAGTTGTTTGTTGTATAAAATTACCATGATATGAAGAGATTTGAAGTCCATTTGAACATCGTACTTTCATCAGTGCTTGATAACCAGTTTCTCGAGTCAGAGTGTGATGGATGTCTTTCATTACCCTTTCTGTATCTCGCGGATTATGAAAGTTTGCATAGAAGAATACTTCACCGCCTGTTGAGCTTGATACATGACCGATGGTTCCCATGTCAAGATAACCACCGCTCGGTGTAGCCATCAAGAAATCGACGCCAACGCCTGATTCTACCATTTTTGTAGCGCATTTCTTCCACTCTTGCCCATCGGTAGTGAATAGTTTCTTGTCTGGAATATCGTCTGTCGATTGCGGCCCATCCCTTGAAAAGAAACTACCTGGACCAAAAGTCGGGAGTGAAGAAATGGAACAGATAATCTTACCTCCGGTCTCTTTTAACGCTAAAAGTGCCGCGTCCAAGGTTGGAAGTATAGCAGGGTCAGCTCGCGGAACTTTTGCAAACATTGCTGGTATTCGTCGTAACAAGTCAGTAATCACCTCTTTCGATGATTCTGGATCAACAAAAAGACCTTCACTTATAGGTACGAACGGGTCCGGCATGTCCGACATGATGATCATTTGCGCTTGTTGCAACCGTGAGCTGAGATTATAGAATTGGACCTCTCTATCATATGTCACTATTCCGACCTTTGCTCCGGGTGTTAATCGTTTCGAATTCAAGGCATGTGCTTGATCATCCTGATCAGGATACAAAGCATTTGATATACCTTCACAAACGGAATGAAGAAAGCCTTTATTGACCGCTTCCACACTTACATCGATCAAAAATAGCCATCTTATCGGTGATGGCTCTTTTGACCAGTATGTTTTCGGTACCGTGAAATCGACCGTGCCCAACATTAACTCGGGCCTTTCTGCTCGGTCAATTCTAATTCCAGACAAATCTATAGCAGCAAAATAGCTACTCGGTACATCATTCACGTGCGTACACATATTACAAATGAATTTACTCCCTCCCGAGCGAAATGTCATGAACGGATTAATATATGCTCGACATCTTCTACATCTAGGCGGTCCTTCTTCACCATAATCTACTACCGGTATAGCTTGTTCTCCCTCTTGTAAAGGTGCCAAAGGCTGTAGTATTAACCCCAATGGTAATCCGGTAGAGTTGAGTGCTTCTTGTGAAGCAGGAATGTTGTTGACTGTCAATCTTGCGTATTTTGGTGAACAATTGCCTTGATCAAATGCGACGAATGGAACTGCTGCTGGTGGCGGGAGATGCCTTTCCATAGTCGGATATATATTTTCTTGATAGTATTTTGCTGGTAGATCTCTCGATCGTGGTACACTGGGGATGTGCTCTGTATCGACGCGACCTTGCGCTGCGGATGGTTGTGTTCCAACAACTGCAGCCCCTGGCATCGTACCCGGTTGCGAGGTGATGCTAATTTGGTGATTAGTCGACGGCTGTGGCGTCATTTGACCGGGTATTGCGCCATGTCCTTGACCGGGTTGTGATGTAGAAAGAGCCGGCGCGCCCCAATTGACTGGAGGCACTCCTAGCATTTCTTCATTCGTAGCCGTACTAGGTTGAGGTTGATCAATCCGATGATATGCATGTCTATCCTTTTTCTTCCTGATTGGTGCTGCAGCTACAGGATTTCCACTTCCATCAAGGTTCATTTGCGACATCTGATTGGTCATCATGTTTGTATAGTTTCCATACATTTGCGGTTGCTGCGCCTCCGCCATGTTTCCCATGTTGTGTAGAGGATTACCATTCGGCGTGTTCGGACTGGGACCTCCATACGAACCAATTGGTGTATATACGCTGCTTCCTGGACTATAAATATTTCCGACTGGCGAAAAAGTGCTTCGGCTGTCTTCGGAGACATGAGCTGGCGGTGACACGATATCCTTATCTTCGTACATGTTTCGCGCTCCGTTGATGAGGGGCGGGCCCTGCGCAGCTGCTGTGTTATAGTATGCCATTCTGTGATCGTTCGGTGGATCTACAACATTTACAGGCTATATGATTGCGTATTCTACAGAGGTATAATATATTTTGGCCATTTTGACAGGTTGGTAGAAACTATACTTGTAGATCTGGATCACTGCAGGGCTGTCACTGGCTATATAAGACCTCAATTTAGACAAAATTGTCTTAATTTATAGGGCTTTAAATATCAAAGGGTGGTCGAATGTTATAATAAAAGCTGTCAACACGTATGAATGCACGTGATAAGGTCACACAAATGCACCCAGTTCATATAACGACATAGGGTAGTGCGGTGTTTTGATTAATAGGCGCTGCTATATGACACTCGGTAATATGCAAGTGCTCAATATCGTGTATATATATCATTATTCGTCATGTCGGCTCAAGATTGGAATCATGATCCTTGTGATCATTCCGGAAAACCTCCCGGACTACTGACAGAATGTCTTTGACCTATATTAGAACCCGATGCACTGAGTCCTGTCACATATGATCCTGAACGACTCGAATTTGCCGAGGACAATTTCCGTTCCGCCTCCTTATCACCATTTGCAGCCAATAATGACCCCTTCTGTTTCGCTTGTTCTGCTTTATTCCAAAATAATGACTTGTATGCTGGCATTGATGACAGATTCCATGCTTTTACAAGATAACTAATAATAGCGATTAGTTGATGATAAATAGTGGCTAGACTTTTGACTGACTTTTGTTGTTTTGCTGCATAATCTTCCTCGCTCATGTTTTTTACGCCAATCTTGACTCCACCATCTTTATTAAACACAACATTCTTCTTGGCCATCTTCTTGATACCTCGATCCGCTAATTGATTGGACCATAGGTAAAGCTGTTTACACCAATCAAACACAATTCTGATATCAGATGTTGTCAGCGTAAATACATACTTGATATCCGACAAATGCGCCCGCGCTCAGAACTACAAATAAAATGACAAGAGGCACGAGATTACTCCATGCGCTCATCGCAATGTTGTCACGCAGGTAAGGAGACCTGCAGTATCGAGACTGAAAATATAGGTCGACATCTTTTTATCATGGTCTTATCTTGAAATACATTGGCAAACAGACACAGCCACACTTCAAAACTTATGGACTAGGATTAGAGTTTAAACGGCTAAAATTCATCTTGGGTATCATATACAATCAAACATGTGTCAAGTCGCTAATATCTATCTATCTCAGGCTTTCGTAATATATTGACTGCAGGCGGTGATTGGTTTGACTGTGTCGGTGGTCGTAAATCATGCTCAGGTTGTACAATCCATCTATACGCTGCATTGTCTGTGGATATGCGACTTGTCCCGTCATCTACAGGGTACGGCAAGGGCGTCTTCGGTGGTCGAGGCGGTAAGAAAGATGGAATAAATTGTGTAGGTGGCGATATTGGCGATCGTCTGGGAGAAGGAATCGCAGGTTGTGGTGGAGGTGGTGGAGGTGGAGCAGTAGGTCTAGGTGGAACCATGGCTGGAGCGGGAGGTAATAACGAGGCAGGAATGCTAGCTGTCGTAATTCCGACAGAGATACCAGAAGTGTTGGGCTCGTTGTCTCTGCTTGTCCTATAAGCCATTTCCTGAGGATATACAGCATGTGTGTTCCTTCCTGAATTGCCAAGTTCGGCTACAACGTCTCCAGCAGGTAATTCTGCAGGTGCTTGCAATGTCGGTTGAATGACTGGGGATCCGGATTGGCTCAACTTCTCAGAACTTTCATCGAAGCTCAGTGCTGAACTTTCTGGACCTTGTCGTTCAATTGCATTATGTATTCGTGCAAGTTGTGCTGCCGCTTTCACATTGAGCGCTGTAATATCTGTACGCGCCAGATACATACGAGTATTGGTCGATATATCACTCAGTCTATGCCATTCATTCATTCCAAATTCTCCAACTCCTATCTCTACGTTGAGTCTGGTATATCTAGCCGGGTCAACATTTCGACTCTTCAAGTGCTCATTCAGCATGAATTTATGTGTTTCCTCGCATCCTTCAATCTTTGAGAGCAAACGCTTTTTAGCTTCGGCAAACTCTCCCATAGCACCACCCAGGAAACTTTCCCACCATAAATGTTGTGTATTTGATGTATCTGGCGGCCTCTTTCCAGTACCAATCGAGACTATACATCCAACGTCTCGTCCTGGCCATTCGTTCAAAATTGCTTCGTCCAAGGCTTGAGGAGCAGGATTGAATCTTCCCGCTCCTTCGTCAATAAATAAGGAATGGCCTACCTGTATAGGCTTGAATGCAAGTCCTGTAGCACAAGTCGCTCTTCCTGCTTGCCATATAGTACAGTTGACCTCGGAGGCGGGCTCTTTCCGTGAGTCGTATGATCTTAACAACGCCGCCGGTGCTCCCCGTTGCGTTCCTCGATATACCGCTGTTACTGCTGTTTTTGTCCGATTTTCTCGCATGTCGTAAAGTAAAGTATCTGGATTTCCCAATCTACCCGACCGTACAAATGCTGGTATCGTTCCTATTTGGCTATGACTGCTTGACATACTACTCCTCCTCTCGTACGAAGTTCGGCGATTGCCTTGTGGATCTGGTGACATTGGCTGTGAGGTCGCAATTGCATCGTTTCCTTCGTCGCCATCAATGGTATGTCCAGCAACACATTCCATAATTGCTTCTTCTAACTTGCTCGCCTTGAAAAGTGTTCCCTTGTACGGAATGCCCGCAAACGTTTTGTCTGTCTCAAAGACCTTTCTAGTCATGCGCACATAAACATTTTTGCATGTGTCGATATCTAATCGTAGCCTTCCCAACATTAACGCGATGAGTCCGCCTGTTCCTGTTCCCACAATAAGATCGAAATGATCGCATGGACGCGGTATTTCATGCCGCCTCGGAGCGCGTTTCTCTATTTCCACAAATGTTCGATGCATCAACTCTTGTAATATAATGAACATCGAGTATCCGCGCACGCCTCCGCCATCGAGGCTGAGGATTCGTATTGGCGGACCGACCGTTGTGTCGTGTCGCTGAAGTCTTCGGCTTGATTCCATTATTGGTATTATCGCGTTTGTCGACTCATGACAGACGACACTGATACAGCATTGGTGTGAAGTCGGAGCGTCAAGTCAATAATTTTCATATGCGCATAAAGATTGAAGGCCGAACAGGATTTGTTTTCTTACCAATGACGTGAACCATAAATGGTTCGCACATGATCTGGGGTTGATGTGGCTGTGCATATTTATTGATTACCTTAGGAGGCGGCTTCAGCTCCGTGGTCATGTCAAACATAAATATTTATTGCGCAACATAATAGCTTTGCATCTACGGATTGCAGATTGGATTGACTGCATTGTCATTAACTACAGCAATATCATATTGATTATGAAAATCTATGCATTGAATAAGGTATCATCATATTACTCTCGTAACTCGTCAAGTACAAATGTCTATAGTTCAAATAAGAAGAGACGAAATCAAACGAAAGAAAAAATTAGAAATGATGTCCGTCAATTATGCTTGGCTTGCTCCTTGTGCTCATAAGCTGGTGCATGACGGTTACCACCAATGTGGCCATGTTCAAGACTCATGTCTTCCATGCTGGCATCGGCCGTTCCTTCGAAAATTTTGCTGTGCTGAGGTATGCCATGACGTTGTTTGTCAGGTATGTCAAACTCGCCATCCGCTTGTGCTGGTCGGGCTGGAGTCCATGCCAGGTAGTCTCTTCTGACTTCAACATAGTCATAACTATACTCGCCAATTTCGGCATCATCACTAGTGTATTGAATCAGCAGATATATCTGGTTTCGACATAATTATGAGAACATACATTCCACGGAGTTCAGCTTCATCTGAAACTCGCAGGTGTAATCCTGGAATAATATTGACGAGATAAGCCAATAGAAGAGATACAACGAAGCTGTATGCAAGACCTGCTGCAATATAGGCCACTTGTATGTACATTCGCTTCCACACATGATCCACCCAACCACCCAAAGGTAATCCAGTCGAAACACCATCAAGACCAGTGATTGTTTCAGACGCGAAAGCGCCATTGGCTAATAATCCAACAATCCCTGAGACAGAATGAGCAGTGAAGATATCCATGGCGTCGTCGACTTTGAGCCAGTACTTGACTAAGAAGAGTTAGTCGAGCCGGTCCACAACATACTTATAGCAGAGTTTACCTTTTGTTCCCAAATTAGCAATGATACCTACCAATATTCCAGTAATGACTGCCCCCCACAAGGGAATAAATCCAGAACTTGGAGTGGCCGCAACGAGTCCAGCTACAAATCCAGAACACAAACTTATTGCCGAATATTTGCCTGAGAGTCGATAATCCATTACACTCCAGGCAAGAGCAGAAAATACGGCAGTTAATGTGGAGTTCCAAGCTGCCACTATCGCCCGTAGGTTTGCGCCCAGACTTGATCCAGCATTAAAGCCATACACCCAACCTAAATCTAGTCAATACACCTATTATTATGCTAGTACCAGAGAACTTACCAAACCAGAGCATAGCCGTGCCCAAGATTACAACTATTGCAATGTCAATCTTCCTGCGCCGACGTCTAAAGGAACAAGTGACATACACGAGACGTTGTGCGGCCTGTAGGAGATCATCAACCGCTCTTGTCGCTTACCCAAAACTATTGAGTAAGCCAAAGCTGCTGCCCCCGAGTTCAGTTCTACAGGTGCGCCTCCTATCGAATTATTTAGCGAATGAAACGAAGATTTCAAAGTCGTGAAGACAGACCTGCATAGTCTAGTGCTCCAAACTTGAAGGCCCAACCAGCAGGTGACCATATCCACCGGGTCATAGGCGCATAGACAAAAGTTGCCCAAAGGAAGATGAAAACGAGGAACGGTACCATTCGGCCTCTATCGGAATTATCAGAACACGATGGTTACAGCAATGATGCGCATCCTGTGACAAACCTTTCGGCTACGGCACCTGAAATTATAGCTCCAGTAACCGCCGCAAATAGTGACTATAACAAGCACAAGGTTAGGCATTGATTATGAGATGAATAATACTAGCAGGAATTCCGTACTTGAAACATAGCATACAACAAATCTGGGACCAACGGACTTCCAACACTTGGTTTCGCCATTGTATTCGTCAGCGCGAATTTATGCCAATCGCCAATAAACGGGTCATTTGTGTATTCGCTGAATGCGAGGCTGTAGCCGAAAAGGTAATACTTGGACCATATCAGCGAGTCATTTTCTTTTTTCCATTCACATTCACATACTTGAATTACTACCACCGACATCGTAGCCATGGTGATCCAGAGCATACTTAAAGCAGACTTCCGTCGTGCAAGACCGGAATACAAGAAACCAAGTCCCGGAACCATGAGCCATACTAGAGCGGAAGAAAAGATGATAAAGGACTGATCTCCACTTTGAAACCATTGATTCAAATTCGTAGTAGCTTTCGAATGTAAGCTCTTATGTTAGTGATGCACACGTCTTATTGCAACTAACCTGCATCCCCTCCAAGACCTCCAGTGCCATTGTAAGGCACCGGCGCACCAGGTATGACATATGACATCTTTATGTGACGGCGTCCGATATAGAGCAGTTCACAGGTCACAGGAATGTCACACTAGGTATTCAAATGAATAATTAACAATCCAACCCAACTGTCGTTCCTCCTCTTTATTGACTAAAGCTTGTAAAAAAAATGCAGAAGATGTGTTTGTCAAACAAAAAAAGCCTTGCTGACCCGGCAACAAACAAACAACGATGACCGTTTGCGCACACTCAAAGGTTTGGCAAAGAAATGGAAAATGAAGTGATTATAAACAGAGCTGGTATGGATTGAGATATAACAAGAATAAATTGACGCGAACGGTACTTATCTATCCTTTGAAACTAATTTGCATCATCAAAACACAATTTCTGTCCTTGACGAGGAAATGGTAGAGAAGAGAGATAAGGAAATCTCGTTAAGAGTGACGGTGAAACTTTGTGGCTTGTGAGTCTGCAGCTGAATCAGGAAATTTGACGCCGGTAGAGGTTAACCATAAAATAAAACAACTGATAAGCACAGTTGCGCACACACTACTTTTGGCCAGACTCCTATAAATCATGATTTTGTTGGATTTCATCGAGTATACAGCATCGTTCTTCACACCTTTCCAATGAGCTTAATTATTAGATACTTGGCATGATTATAGATAGTCCGATGTTGGTCAATACTAGACTGTAATCTCGAGAATCCTCGAGCGTAGTTATCTGCATGGAAAACTCAATTGCCTTAAATTCTTATCCAGAGTATTCCTCTTATACGTTTCACGTTCTACAAATGGCCATAGAAGACCAGACGAATTATAGCTCTGCGCTTGTATAGAACTAGCTGTATGATTTCCTATATATCTTGCAATACCTAGTATGATTATTCACGCATGCACAAAATTAGAAGTTCTAGCGTTTTGTAATCATATGTTACAGTATGAATAGATGTTCCCGACACTCTGGTTTTGCTTTGAACTTTCGGCCGTTCGAGCCGAGGTGAAAAAGACTGACACAAAATTATCACCCCACGAGGGCGAGTGAATATTGACTGAAGCAGATTTTTAGCGGAGAAATACCTTTGTTAATAGATTATGCTGTAAGACTATTGTTGTGAATGGCTAACCAATCTTCGAGTTGATGGTCCGTATTTGCAAGATATGAAGTTTCGCAATAAGTCGGTAGTTAGTGGTTGTTACGCCAAATATGTGCCAGAAATATACTCATCATTTATATTCGACCAATCAGAACGAGCCGAAAAATAATGAGGCATTTCAAAGCATAAATTTATATTTTAGCCCGACATATAAAGGCATGATAATCACGATAATTCAGACATCATCACCAATAAATGTCTCATGATAATATGCGGCAGCGAAGTCAACAAAATATGTCAAATAGTCCAATTGATCCGGTACATAATGTCAATCAGGAGCAAGCTCCATTATTAGGAGAACCGGGCGATGCGATGCAGAGAGATGACGAGCATGTATTGAAGAACCTCGTCAAAGGTGAGATGCACTATGGAAACGCATTTATCATTGATGACTTATATAGTTTTGCAGGCACCGGAGTGATAGCGGTACTGGGATCAGTGACGGTAGGGATATAGTAATAAATCGTAGGCTGCCATTCTGATTGATTGGGATAGTTATTGGTGCTTGTATGGGGATCCGTCTTCTCAAACAAGCTCATACTATTCTCAGCTCATCCAGTAAGACCTAATCATCCGAAGACTTTAATTAAAAGACTGACATGTCATAGCTTCTCAACTCGGTAGGCTATTAGCACAGAAGTTGTATACTTGCTCTAATAAACCCACTAGGTGGCCGTACTTTTGTTCACGGCAGGAATTCTTGTCGTTCAACCGACACATACAAAAGGTCAGAAACGTACAGGCGCGCTAGTCCATGCTGGATTCAATGATGTTGCTTTTCTCGCCGGAGTGGCAGGTCTTGTAATCATCGAATACAACAAGTTCAAGAACAATGGTTCACATTTCAAATCGACCCATGCAGTCTTGGGCCTTGTCACATACATCTTGATTGTTGTACAAGCATCGGTTGGCGCTGGCATGTATTTTGCCCCAGCAGTCTTTGGTGGAGAAACAAAAGCAAAGAGTTTATACAAATATCATCGAATTTCTGGTTATCTTGGTCTTTTTCTGATTTTGGCAACCGTTTGTAGCGCTACAAAGACGACATATGTCGAAAAGGTACTGAAGATTGAACTATGGCATGTCGTGGTCTGCAGTGCTGCTATCCTTATCGGAATACTACCCAGAATCCGGTTGGCCAAACTGGGCTTTGGAAATTAGTTATTTTATCATAAATAATATAGAGTTTCGGTATGACATATGATCTTCGACTTGTTATTTTATTCTCTACCTTGAGATTCGAGCCCTACTTCCTTGTGGGTAATCCTGTCGCACGGACAAGTGTGGAGATGTGTCGCATTAATGATTCGTCGCCTCTGCGATGACAGACATATCTCCAGGCGCGTCCGAGGCGCCATCGTTTTATAAAAGCTACGCCGGGCTTACCCCTGCGCCCTTGAAAGTTACGCGACCAGCGACATCTGAAGGCCTGTCGGCTCCTCAAAGACCTGTTGCTTTCAATACGAACCTATTCCGCCCACGTTCCCTTGCAGACGTCATAACAGCAGCTACAGTGCCATCACCACCTGTAGGCTTTTCCTCTACTCGATCAAGTCAGCAAATTGGGGTACAAACTATAAACGAGGGCGCGCAAGGTGCCGAGAATGATGTAGAAGATGTGTCTGACAAAGTCCCGACCGAGAACTTTTCACGGCCTTTCGAAGGGTTCAGTTTCGCATCAAGGTCCTGGTCCCAATTAAGAAGGAGGAGCACTTCAAGATTATCCGCGGGAAACTCTACACAATCCCGAAATGAACCTCGCCGTAGATTGCGTAAGAAGTCACTCCAGACGGCCGAGGATTGGACAAATGTCCAACCACGTCAGATTCAATCTGCTGGAAATCCTACAACTACCTCAGCAGAAGAATTTCAGGGAATTTCTTTGGATCTTCCCAGTCCCGATTTAGAAGACATACATGATATAGACACCAACGTCGGCTTCTCGAATAGAGGATCATTGATATTGAACCCACCAGATCTGAATAAACCACTTCCACCTCCTGCCATGTTGGCAGACACATCTCCTAGTCGAGCTCCTTCTCCTGGGCGCCAGTCTTTATTTCGCGCGAGTAGAATCTTAACCACAGAAGAGACTACACAATCAGAGCGACTGAGAATGATATATGAACATGGAGACGAGGGTGTCGGGAATGAAGCACGTCCTATGTCGCCTCCAGGAGCAACAGCACCTTCTTTGGTAATATCAAAGAACCGACAATTAGAAACAGTATCAAACGGATGGAAGAGCAGCCCTCGTAGAATGAGTAGCGTAATAAGGACTGTTACGGAAGTAGCAGGCGGAAATGAAGATTATTCCGGTATTGAGAACGGAGAAGTTGATCGCTATGGATTTATTTACCAGAATCAATCTACTCCAAGACCATCAGTTGCTCCAAGTCGTACTTCCAATGATGCCTCGTCACTTCATCGAGTCTCGAGCTTTCTCCGTCGTCTATCTGAATCACCCCGTCGAAACTCCGTAATTGCTCGAGTATTATCTACTGCGTCACGTCGCACATCAAAAATTTCAATACCAGATAGGGCCAACGCAGAGAACCAATCGTTGCATTCATCCACAAAGTCACGGAGGTCAATCTCTGGATTTGACCCATTCTCTCAAAAATCGAGAAATCGTAGATTGATGAGTACCGCTTCGGACATGTTGACGATTCCAATATCAAAGTTAGACCCCCAGAAAGAAGCGCAAACAATACCGCACGAATCCAAATTCCACCAACAGCGCGAACGCATTCGAGAAGAAAAGTGGCGCAAGATGGCCGTGTCAGTTGTATTTCAAAAAGGACTTCACGGTGAAACCAAATTCAGATTCAACATTTCTGATCCAAAAATCATAAGACGAGTATGGAAAGGTATACCGGATAAGTGGCGCGCGACAGCGTGGCATTCGTTCTTGTCACAAAGTGCCGAAAATAGAGGCGTTCTTTACGCTTCAGATGAGACGCTTACAGAGGAATTCTTTGAGTTTCAAGACCAGAATTGCGCAGATGATGCGCAAATCGATGTCGATGTGCCAAGAACGATCGGTAGTCATGTAATGTTTCGAAAACGATACCGCGGTGGTCAAAGATTGCTGTTCCGAGTTCTTCATGCATTGAGTCTTAAATTTCCTGACATAGGTTATGTTCAAGGCATGGCTAGTATGGCATCTACTTTATTGTGTTATTTTGATGAAGAAATGACATTTATCATGATGGTGAGACTGTGGGAACTACGTGGATTGAAAGCACTATTCGCACCCGGCTTTCATGGTCTCATCTCCGCACTACAAGAGTTTGAACGAGAATGGCTACGAGAAGGCGATGTGGCTTTGAAACTCAAACTGCTTGGAATCGACAAGACTACATATGGTACGAGATGGTATCTTACCTTGTTTAACCATAGTGTGCCGTTTGCAGCACAACTAAGGATATGGGATGTATTTATGCTTTTGGGAGATGCGACTAGAACATCAGATCGCGACAAATATGACGGTGCTGACCTGGATGTATTACATGCATCTAGTGCAGCTTTAATCGACGCGACCAGTCAAACACTACTAGACGCGGATTTTGAAGACGCGATGAGACTTCTCACAAGCTGGATGCCTATCAAAGATGAGGATATATTGATGAGGGTAGCACAAGCAGAATGGAAGGCAAAAAAGAGGAGAGACAAATAAAACTACAAGGTGGATGCTATTTTTTCATGTACTTATAATTAATAATGTGTTGTGTTCATGTACGATAATCCACTCAAGTAGGCCCCTGTGTCTGTGCCACGTCCGGGATAGGAAATACATATGCCTGTTTACGGAGATTGAACGTAAATTGTCACGCTGTTTCACCGAATCTAGGCAAACGATAAAAGAAAAATCAATGGAGACTATCATGCAGGGTGATGTTATGGATCCATACTTGACTAGCTGCATGGATGACGAAACGAGACCGCGAGCACAGTCCAGCTGTCATTATCGCCTTGAAAGTGTAATCACCCGGATGCCGCCGATATCAATTTCTATTCAGCCGCGATTGAGTCAAAGCTTTATTTTTCGTCCTCATGCTGTCAATATTTTAACGTACTACATATGCTATACATGTGACAGACTATACAGTAGAGCGGTAATTGAAAGACATCTTACAAGGCGACATTTACAAATACTAGCGATGACACGTAATGATTTACTACCGACGAGTCCTCGTGAAGTTCAACATATGATCAGGGCACGAGGTGTCAGAAAGAGATAGAACTCTAAAGCTATGACCATGTTCAACCGAATCGCTAACCGACCTGCGTGCGTGCTGTGCCACCTACATTTTTCAAACTTTCGGACCGTAACATACAATTTCTTTTAGTTTAGCAGATCATGGCTGTATCCCATTTCGGAAAGTCTTGCGAATCGAGAATTACCGAATCAATTTTTAATGGTATTCCAGAAGATGATCAAGTACTAGGTATGTCAAGATTATCCTATCAGACACAGAATCACTCGAAGGTCTTGTTGATTACCATGTCCAATAATGTAACCGGGCGTGTATTTTGATTACCCAACTTTGAATAATAAAGAGCCTTGTCGTTATGATGTCGAGAACGGCTGTTTGTTTCAAGTATCAACGTCTGTCAAACGACTTGTTGCGTAGCCGGTGGCTGTAGGACAATTGACATTCCGCAAATATCGTTCTATGCTCTACCTATCACAAGATATTGAACTACAGTAACATGATTCAAGTCATACAATGCAAGCGATTGCCACAGAAGACTCGTAATGTTGCCAATTGCACTTCTAAGCATAAGTTTCACGAGTGAATGATAGAATTGATACATATTCAGCTAATAACGGTCCCACCCTTTCTCATTAAAATAAGTCCTTGTTGACTTCCTTTTTAGCATTTTGAAACGTCTTTGGGAAATAGAAAAGGTAAGAATACGTGATCGGTGAATTGCGAGGCGATGACCGTTTCATGACAGGTTCAGAGGTTGGGGTTTGAGAATACACCGTCCCAAACGGGTCAAAATAATATACAGTATCCCTGAATGACATATTATAAAGAGTAGCACATATCCCTGGACGATCAATTTCCTCCTTCGAGATTATCTAGTTCCTCATAATTTTAACCTTTTTTCTTAGCGTCTGGTCCTACGGACGGTGTGTCAAAAAGTAATCATTATTTGCTGTCAAAATTTCTGGTTCACGCGTGGCGGGGATATTGGACAGGAACCCGAAGAAGAGAAGACCCCAATTGACTTTTCCAAGCAAATGTCAGCATTGTAGTCACATCCTTGTACTACCACAATCCTAAAGCGGTCAAAGTATCAAAATTAAAGTACTGGAATTGTTACCTACTTGGTGCGACCAGGAAAATTAAAGAAGAAAATCGATATTGGCACATCATCAACCCAAACTAATCAAGCTACTTATTCGGCCGTGCGTCTTTTTTATCAGACAGTTTCCCACCTTGTTGGGTTAACATCTGGTTGTTTTCTTTTTCTTTATTCTTCAATCTCCTGATCAATTGAAAGGCAGGCCCTTTCTGATATCAGGAGAAGAAGGTATAAACACAACGACACACCCATTGCCGATCATTAAACATCTTTGCGACCGATTTCGGAAAACCATAAAAAAACCCTCGTCAATCGAGACGGTAACGGTGCAGGCAATTGGAGTAGAAGCTCTGCATAACCGTCTTGACAAGCGTTTTTCTCATTACTGCACCCAAAAACAGGACCGTTTTCTTTTAGGACAGAGCCGAACAGGACGGTAAAGAGCAAGCCCCTCGAAAGCGAATCGAAAAAGAAGACCCGCATGCCTGACATTTACTCCACAATCTTTCATCATGTACGTTTCTAAACTTTCTTTTGCGTAATGACGATTTTTTGTCCACTCCTTACATGATGGGCCTTTTATGTTTACTTGTCTATATGTCCAAAGGATGCGCCGAGTTTATTCATTATACAATTGACATGACATGACACTAATTATGGATCAGCCAGGACATAATAGGGATTTCAATTCCCGACAAATAGCATATGAAAAACAATCGTCATCACCAAGATCGACCAATCATCAATATTCACCTCGAGAATCTCAACAAATTAATCATTACACAATGTCCACGTCTCATCGAGGATTACCTCCTCCTCCTCCGTTAATGAATATGCAAGACCCTATTCGACAACAACCAAGAACTGTTCCATCACATCAACAAGCTCCTCCATATCATTCACAACCAATCCCTGTGCCTCAACCACCGCAATCACAACCATATCATGAGCCTCCCTCTCAAAGATGGTCCGAACCAGATCCTCATTCGACATACTGGCAATCAGCAGAATTGGCAAGAGAAAACACAAGGTTGGAAAATGAAAAGACTAAACAAGAAGCAGAAAGAACGAAACAACAATCGTACAAGTTTGAACAGCGATTGGTAGAACAAAGTATGTTGAGAGAATCGTTAAAGGCAGGAATACCTCCCCAAATGGTTCCTGTGATATTTGCAGGAATTGGTGGATTGGCAGTCGCAACAGCAGAAATGCTTTATCAGTATTCTGCGCAATTGACAGCGAGTCAACAGAACGTCCAAACAATGGATAACAATGATCAGACGAATAAAGATCCGCGAAACCATCCAGTGCCCCAGCAGACAATTCAAATCCAGCCACCACCACCAATATCTCAACATCAAAACACTTTTCCAGCATATCATACCGGTATGGGCAACAAGGCAGTACCTGCAAGTCATACAATAACTCCCCGCTCAATTCCATCCTCCAATCTATCACGTATAAACACTATTGAAGTGAATACAAATAGTACAGCCCCTTCTACAGCTCATCATTCTGCGGCCCTTCAAAATAGTGAACAACAAGCTGCATCCTCGCCGTCAATATATTTTCATCATTGGCAACCACCAGCTACACAAGAGACAAAAGGTAACCAACCTCCTACCCCTTCTGGAAAGAATGAACCATTGTCAGCACATCCTTCAAATGCCGGAGATCATGACTATAGAGATTCCCCACGAAAACGAAAAGCAACTGGCGGTCATCAGCCAATTCCTGCACCTACCCAACACCAACAAGTTTCTCCATCTATTGCCAATAATCCTCATAATCGTGGTCGGGCTGCTTCGGATAATCAACGGCGATCAAATAGTCATATGAGATCGCAATCTAATAGATCCAATGAGGACCCACCGTCCCAATCTTCTTCTAATGTAATAACAAATGCCAATGTAGTTGGAGAATCTACCAAAGTTAAAGCTAGTGATGGTGCAAGACGACCTCCAAGTAGAAGAGACAGTGTTGCTGCTTCTTATCATGAGCGTGGACAAAATGATTCTGATTATGTTTCTGAAGCTCCTCAACCGACTGTTCGACGACCAGAGTAGTTTATGGTTTGTCGTGAATTGTACTTTTATTAGACTTGTTCATATTGAACTTGGGTTTCTGCATTTGGATAATCAAATTTGTCAATATTAATTGTTTAAAAATATACTAATGGGGATTTTATTGGCGAGGATTGAATAAGGCACATTTGCCGTGTTTGTAGCATCATTTTATGTAGAATAGATTTATCTTTTGTAAACTTTATACCTTTTTATCATATTATTATTACGTTTTAATGGTCCATCAATGATACATAATTGTATAGTCTACACATTGACTTAATATAGTCCTCAAAGTTAAGAATTACGTCATGTTTGGAATATTTCGATAATCCACCATTTCACTCTTGTCTGTGGATTCTAATTCACCCTACCTTTTTCTCCACGTCACCTCTTCTTTGTATATATGCTTCTCCACTCCTGCCATTCATTTATCTACCGTACATCAATTCCCCGATTCTTTCATTCCCACGTCTCCTGTCGCTTCACATCTTCCTCCTCCTCTACACGATGGAAATCCCGCTCCCTTTCCGACCCATACTCCGCTCTCGCACGCACCAACAATCTAAAATCCCGCGCCGCATTCAAACTCCTCTCTCTCGACTCTCAACATCAACTCTTTTCCGGCGGTCAAGTCGTCGTCGACCTTGGCTTCGCGCCCGGCGCTTGGTCGCAAGTCGCGATTTCAAAAACGAAGCCCGATGGGAAAGTCATTGGCGTGGACGTTTTGCCTGGGAATATGCCGCGCGGAGGCTGGAGTTTGCAGGGGAATTTCCTCTCGAGAGAAATACAAGACGAGGTGGAGAGGTTGGTTAAAGACGTGGTGGTGAAAAATAACGAAGAAGGAGGTTGGAGGGATGGGAATTGGGAGAAAGAACACGTCGATGCGGAGGACAAAGAAGGAGAACAGGATAAGGATGGCGGAAAGGAGAGGTTGGTGGATGTAGTGCTAAGTGATATGTCAGCTCCTTGGTTGCCTACTTCGGGTATGTGGTTGAAGAGCATTAGTAATCCGTTTTATAGGATGATGAACACGAGTGGAATTGCGGTTAGAGATCATTTCGGTAGTATGGTGAGTTTTTTTTTCATTCTTCTTATCTCATCCCTTTCATCATTTCTTAGATTCATTAAAGAGAATGAAAAGCTGATTTATAATAGGATCTATGCCTTGCTGCTTTGTCATTCTGTTACGGCAATCTACGTCCAGGTGGTCATTTTATATGTAAATTCTATCAAGGATCGATGGACAAAGATTTTGAATTGCGGTTGAAAAAACTGTTTGAAAAGGTACATAGAGAGAAGCCAGATGCGTCTAGAAAGGTTAGCTTGACTGTCCATCGTATCAAATACTTAGTGTTTGATGCTAACCTGATTACAGGAATCCAAAGAAGGCTTCTTTGTAGCTTTACGACGTAAAAAGAATATTGACCGACAACTTGTCTTTCCGGACTCATCACCATCTACTGATGATTTTACATGACGGACGTCAGAGACATGATTAACAAAATCTATTGGACATTATATAAAAAGAGATGTGAAATGTGAATGAAATTTATTGGATATCATATACAAAAAAATGATAAAATGCCATTATACAAATACATAGTGCGCAGAAAGGTACACACCACCAAGTAAGAGAGCTTAGAAAAGGAGAAACAACGTCAATCACTTCAAAAAACTCGCTCCACCAGTCTTTCGATCTCTTTTCAACGGAGAAAACATAAATCCATCATCGACTCTCATCAAACTAGTCTTTTTTGAACCAAAGATACCGCCCTTTGAGCCGACTCCGCCAGCTAGAGGCCCGATCTTATTACCACCTCCTAATCCCGCGAAAAATCCACGAGTGGAATTACCCCCCGGGATCGCTTTTGCTGGTACGTCGTCTTCTTCATCGAACAAGGTCTTACCCAATCCGCCTAATTTACGAGTCTTTTTCGCACGTTTTTCGGGTTCTGGCTCAAAATTAAAAGTTGCGAATGTCGCTAGAGATTTCCGGATCTTTGGTTTCGATTTCCTTGTCGCTTCTTGAACTTGTTGTTCGTCTTTGTTAGTTGATGATTCATCTTCTTCCTCGACTGGTTTTAGGAGGATTTTAGTAGTGGTTGTCTTGCCGAGCGTCCAGTTGTTCTTTTTGACATTTTGTTTAGAAGTCGAGATTGGTTGTAAAGGTTGTTTCTTCTTTTTATCATTTACTTTGGAGGCTTTTACTTCTGCACTCGGCGAATCGTTCATTACTTCATCTTCTTTATCAGAGCCTTCATCCTTTTTCTCCTCCTCGCCAATTTTATCGTTATCAGAATCAACGTTCATTGTCCGATTAAGAAATGGTGTGATTGAGAATGCCGACTTTTCACCAACATTCGCACCCTTTCTCGCCCTCTTTGTTGGGTTAAACCCTGGTGTTCCCAACGTAGTCGCATCGGGATCCATACTCGAGGCGTCTCTCTTTCGACCAGGATGATTAACAACAGGAACTGCCAACGTCGAAGGTTTAGAAGTCGCAACATTTGCTGCTACAGTCTTTGCTTCCTCCAAAGATGCTTCTGTCTCTTTTAATCTGTCTTTCAAAGTCCTTACTCTATTCTTGTATTGTGTAAGCTTATCATCTAGAATAGTCTTTGTAGTTTCAAACTCTGTCTTTTGCTTCTGAAGTGCTTTTTCGCATTTCGTCTTCTCTTTTTTCTCCGTTGCCAGTTCACGAGACAATTCCTCCATTCGAACCTCTTTTTCCGCACCTTTTTCCGCTTGTTTCGTCTCTGAAGCAATTCCATTCTGTGCACTCATTTTCATCTCTTTAAGTTCAGCTTGGAATTCCTCAATCGTCTCTTTTGCCTTTTCATGACATCGTTTCTCTTTCGCTAGTGATTTCCGTAATTGATCCATCTCGTCTTCTTGCTGTACTTCATGCATAGTATTTCGTCTCTTTGCAAGAGCTCTTTGGGCATCACGTTTTGCATTTTCAATATCAACTTCCATCGTACTTAATTGTCGTTGTAATGCTAGTTTCTCGGCAAGTAGACCATCATTCATCGCGACTTGAGTTCTTAGATGTTCGACTTCTGGTTTCAAACGCGATAGCTCGTGTGTTAATTCAAGTTTTTCAGTCACGATTTTGCTCGTGTCCGTGGTGAGATTTTTCAATGTTTTTGCTTCGGCCTGTAACTTGTCAGCGTGGTTTATGTTACTAGTACATATTACACACTCGTAACGAGGATATCTCTTGCTCTTTTGTCTGTAATGCCTCTTCTGTAGATTGAACCGCCGCCTCTGCCGATTCCGCTCTTTCAAGATGCTCATTCACCATTCGGCTCAGCTTTTCTGACGTCTCTTGTTCATTGGCGAGTAGACCTCTCAGTTCTGCGTTATCATACTCCAATACATGGATTTCGAAGCGATGTTTTCTAGCGTCTTCATCTCTCGATAAAATATCAACAATGTGATTGCTGTGTTGATATTTCAATTCCAACGCGGCAGTCTGGAGGGATTGTTCGAAATTCTGTATACTACTGTATGATATAGCGCACGCCATGATATGATACGATATGTAGAGAGATTGTTCAAAAATATAACTCGACACTCCAAAGAAACATAACCACGCGTGAGAGAGTAAACAATCTATAGAACTACTCGCGCAAGAATAGTTCGCCAAGATTTGCGGGGAAATATAGCTTGACTACAACGATATATTCCGACTTTACTGGTTGAATTGATCATTGGAGTCAGTGTCATCAATATGAGGATAACAAGCGTAGTAATAGCATCCTTGCTTTCAAGCATAGGTCTTGCTACAAACGAAAGTGGTGATCAGAAATTTGCAACTTACAAGGCATCACAATTATCAAAATATTCGGCTTTGAGGCTTGATGACGCTGCATATGGAGCTCTTACTGCAGCGCCTCGTAATTACTCTGCAGCAGTATTGTTGACTGCATTAGACCCGAAATTTGGCTGTGGAGCGTGTCATACATTTCAACCAGAATGGGATCTTTTGACAAAAAGTTGGATAAAGGGAGATAAAGCTGGAGCTTCGAAAGTGGTTTTTGGAACGCTAGACTTTAATGACGGCAGGGGGACATTTCATTCAGTAAGTAACATCGGAAGTGGATATTGCGATAGATCACAATTAATCTTAATGAAAGTTGATGCTACAAACTGCTCCTATCCTGTTGGTTTTTCCTCCTACACAAGGTCCATACGCAAAAACAAATGGACAGCCAAAAAGACTTGATTTTGGTCAAGGGTAGGTCACATTCTTCTCGACTCACTGCAACATAGCTGAGCTTTTGAACAGAGTATTAACGGCAGAATCGGTACATAATTGGATATCCAAAGCCTTACCTCATGGCCCTACGCCAGCCGTCTCTCGTCCTGTCAATTACGTCAAGATCGTGTCCATAATCGTGGCTGTACTCGGAGTTGTAACAGTATTAGCAGTCTTTGGACCATATCTACTTCCAGTCATACAAAGCAGGAATTTATGGGCAGCTATAAGCTTGATCACCATTCTGCTCTTCACAAGTGGGCATATGTATAACCACATCCGATCAGTACCATACGTTGCTGGTGATAATAAGGGTGGAGTTTCGTACTTTGCAGGAGGTTTTCAGAATCAACTTGGACTTGAAACACAGATTGTAGCGGCTATGTGTAGGTGAATCTGGTGATCATAAAACGATATAATACTAATTTCGATGTAGATGGCGTGCTTGCATTTGCGACTATATCACTAGCGTTGAGAGTACCACGGATAGCAGATGAAAAGTCACAACAAATCGCAGTCTTGGTATGGAGCGGAGTAATCTTCGTCATGTATAGTTTCTTACTTAGCATATTTCGATTCAAGAATGGTGGTTATCCTTTTTGGCTACCACCTTTCTGATTACTATGCTTCTAATAAGTTACCATGGCAATTTCAATACTCTTACTTGACATTAAAACTAAATAGCACAATAAAACTTCCACATAGCGAAATATAAAGTACCGAAAGTATCACTATTCGGTGTCATTAATTGTAACAAAAATGTACGTAATGACGTAATTATATATTAGCAAATCGCGTCAATCGAGAGTCTGCACGCGTATAGTGACATCAAAGTTTTCCTAATTCATCACTTGATACATTGGCAATTATCCAGGGAATGAAATAGATAGATAGACAATGCCCCCAAAATATATGTCAAAGAAGAGAGTCAATGCAGAAAGCGACGATGATGCCACCTCGTCCAAGCGTGTAAAAACACTCTCAACCAAACCTATGAACGATGGCGAGGGTAAATACTGGGAAGTAGGAGATTATATATTTCTAACACATCATCTACATTACATTACTGACCTCACTTTCAGTTATCCAAGAATCGCAGAGTAAATATAAGCGAATTCAATGGAAAGCAACTGATAAATATACGAGAATATTACGAGAAAGATGGCAAGAGCCTGCCTGGAAAAAAGGTGAAAATGCACCCTTTTTTGAACCATATATTTGCATTCCGTAGTCTAAACATCGTGATTAGGGAATAAGTATGACGATCGAGCAATACTCTGCTTTGATCAATATTATGCCGCAATTGGAATCAGAGTTGACGGCAAAAGGCGAATCGGTACCTAGACCTTCGTTTGATGGCCAGATTGCAGCCAAAGAAAGTGGTTCGGAGGGAGAAGAGGAAGAAGATGTCAAAGATGAGACTGATGAGGATGTTAAGCCGAAGATGTCAAAGAAGGATAAGACCAAGAAAAATCATGATCTTACTAGTGACGAAGAATGAGGATGAATAATTGAGCCATTAAAAGTGGCATCACTACGGTACACCAATTTGTAAAGTAAAAAGAATGCCAAGCCTTGACTTTGAGACTATGAACCGTAAATATTACAGTGAGGATTCATCAAAACTTTAATTCCAGAAGGAGGCGCTACAAAAAGTTCTTTATCCATTTTTCCATTGGACGAATTTGGTTAAAAATAACTGTCGATTCATTCGATTTTGTATTCTTTATCAACACAAATTTGAATATGCCCGTCTCAGCGTCAAAAGCAGCCCGTTTGGCCAAGCGTGAAGCAGATGGTAAAGCACCAAAAAAGACAGCGGCCTCAAAGCTCGCTTCAGGATCTGCAACTGCGTCTGGATCTTCGTCTGTCAATGGAGATGAGACTCCTCCTTTGATTGAAGCCGACGGAGAAGAGTTGGACGATGCCGGTGCACCCGCCATTGACGAGAAGCTGAAAAAGCTGGGTTTACAAGAGGATAAATTCGGAATTTCGGACAGAGTCACAACCGGAGTTTTGGCATCGCTCCAGGCAAGCAGAGATGTAAAAATATCTTCCGCATCTCTTGTGTTTCACGGAAAAGTCCTCTTTACAGATACGACTCTTGAAGTGTCATACGGTCGTAGATATGGTCTGTTGGGAGAAAATGGATGTGGTAAATCAACATTACTCAAAGCGATTGACAAGCGCGAATTTCCGTTCCCTGAACATGTCGATATTTACCTGCTCAATGAGGGTGCCGAATTATCAGACAAGGGTGCTTTAGAATGGGTCGTAAACCAAGCAGAAAATGAGATGAAGAGATTGGAGAATTTGGCCGAAAAGATATTAGAAACCGAGGGACCAGATGCACCTCAACTAGAAGAATTATACGAGGTATGTTTTGTTAATCGGTGGTATAGTAAAGAATTATATTGACAATAAATAGCGTATCGACGGAATGGATCCATCAACCTTTCACACTCGCGCTTCCCTCATTCTTACTGGTCTTGGTTTCAACAAAAAGACCATGGATAAAAAGACAAAAGACATGTCAGGAGGTTGGCGTATGCGTGTAGCGTTGGCCAAAGCACTTTTCGTGAAACCCTCACTGTTATTGCTCGATGACCCAACTGCTCACTTGGATTTGGAAGCCTGTGTCTGGCTTGAAGAATACATGAAGAGATGGGATCGTACACTTATACTTGTCTCTCACTCTGTGGATTTCTTGAACGGGTATGTTGTTATTAAATGAATTATTTTGCAAGTCTTAATAACAATAAATAGTGTATGCACAAACATTATCGATTTGAAAGGGAAACAACTCAACTACTATGGTGGTAATTACGATACTTATGTCAGAACACGTGCCGAGAATGAAGTCAATCAGATGAAGGCATATGAGAAACAACAAGAGGAAATCAAACATATCAAGAAGTTCATTGCATCAGCCGGTACATATGCAAATTTGGTCCGACAAGCCAAGTCAAGAGAAAAGTGAGTTTCCCCAAGTCATCACTTATTTATTTGAAATTTGAAAAGCTAACGATGATTTACAGAATCCTACAAAAGATGGAGGACGCAGGTCTTATTCAACCAGTCGTTGCTGATAGAGGTTTCACTTTTAGATTTGCAGACGTGGAGAAACTTCCCCCACCAGTCTTGTCACTCGATGATGTTACCTTTTCCTATTCCGGTAAAGCAGAAGATAATTTATACGAGCATTTGGACTTTGGTGTAGATATGGATGCCCGAACAGCTCTCGTCGGTCCAAATGGTGTAGGCAAATCTACCCTATTGAAAATCTTTACTGGTGCACTTTCTCCAACACGTGGAACAGTTGGTCGTCACACACATCTCAAGCTCGGTGTTTATACGCAACACTCTGCAGATTCTTTAGATCTTACCAAATCTCCCCTTGATTTCGTGAGGAGTAAATTCGCCTCCGTTTCTCAGGATTATCAATATTGGAGAGGTCAATTAGGGCGTTATGGTCTGTCAGGTGAATCACAGACGGCTTTGATAGGTACTCTCAGTGATGGACAACGTTCAAGATTAGCATTTGCTGTTTTGGCAATAGAATCACCCAATATGGTCAGTCTAAATTCCCTTTTGATACAATTATGACTTATATGCTAACAAATATTCCTAGTTATGTCTTGACGAACCAACTAGCAAGTCTATTCGTCCCAATACTTTTTTATTAAATACTGACTTTTCATCTAGACGGTCTTGATCCTGCATGTATTGAAGCCCTTGCCGAAGCAATCAACGCTTTTAACGGAGGTGGTAAGTCTTACTAGACTCATCCTTTTAATTTAAACTATACTAATGTTTTCAATCAGTTGTCATTGTTTCACACGACTTTTTACTGTTGAGTAAGGTCGCAAAGGATATCTATATCTGCGAAAACAAGACGGTGACAAAATGGGTCGGTGATATTCAAGGTTACAAGACGTTGTTGAGAAAGAAGATGGCGTCGACTGGTGCTCTTTGATTTGATTAGAATGTGTTATATTCGATTATGATGAATAAAAATACAGCATGATAGATGATGTTCGTTATATAAATTATTTCCATGTTATGTGTAAAAGTTTTCTTGTTGATCAAAAGAAGCTGTTGATATGATGACATGACTATTTGTTGTGGTGAGAGAATGTATTACTCTTTCCTATTATCTCTCAACCTAATTAGCATCTCGCCTTCCTTCCTTTTGTAATACAATGCAAAGGTTCTGCTATTTGAGACAAAGTCGTAACAATCACAACTTCAACATAATCAGATATGCTGTCAGTGTTATTTTCTTTCGCTATTCATACCACAACAAAGACATTTCAAGTTCCGTCGTCATCATCATCAGCATCATTATCATAATACATAATCAACTCATCATCGTTTCCATAAAAGAATAACAAAGGTCTTGACCAAGTCATCACAAGACAAAGACTAAAATGACTCTAATCCGCCGCAAGAAATCTTCAGAAATCGCTCGGGAAAATACATTGCGGTATTTTAGTAAAGATGTCGACGAGCCTATATCTCGACCGATACCTATTCGAAAAAAAAGAGATGCGAGAGGATGGAAGCCAGCGTTTGGACGTTTTGGTGAGCAGATCTTGTGGATGGTTCGATATCGTCCGGTAGAGTTTCTGAGGACTTTGATTCTCGCTATTTTGTGTATCAAAGGGACGTGGTCGGTTGTCGTGTCTTGTATTGATGTCGTAAAGCTTTTTTAGAGATTGGATTCCGAGTTAGTCACGGAATAAAAGGAAATGTCATGTTAGCAATTCTCCTTGTGTATTCTCCATATTCCAAGCCCGCGTCGACCAATGACTCGTTGAATGGTTGGCCATACACCGTCGTCGCCAAAATCGAGATCGTCAAGGTTTAGATGTTTTTTGTGTTCCCAAACCTTTGTCAATGTAAATGGTAATTTCTCTCGGGTATTGTGTTTTGTTTGGACGAATTGATCAAGATATGTGGCACTCAACGGTGCGACAAGTAGTGATGCTTTTGTAGACTCGCATGATATTGTACCAACTACAGTTTCAGTCATGTTAACACCTGGTCTACCCATCAGATCATGAGTTTGAATTAATTTCCCACTATCATGACCCAAAAGATATGTTGGAGGACTAAAAGTCTTCCACCAAAAGACATGCTCGACTGATGACTGAGTTCCTAACCAAAGCTGAGCATTGACAATACCTGCTTGATGGTAAACGCCCATTAATATTCCAAGAATTGAATTGAATAATATCCAAGTCACAAAGAAAGGTCTTGTCCATTTCCGTGGTATATCAATAGAAGCAAGGAACAACGGCACGGTCGGGATAAGGAATCTAGCTTCTTGGTGTGAAAAGGATGAGAGACTGATTAAACCTCCCATTGCTGAAAGAAACATGTCATTACGACGAGCGAATATACATAATAGATAAGCTGGTCCTAATAATTGAGGTAGATTGATTAGAACATGTTGATACCATGGATGACTACCATGTAGTGCCAAGTTGACGGCGTCGAGATTATACATGAGATTGTTCAGCGGTGTAAAGACATATTTCGAGGGAAAGTCGAGGATAGAAACTTGACCTGAAGTATACCACTCAGTGTCTATTATGATTGCAGACGCCAGAGTTACCATGACAGAAAGACTGAGTGCAAGTAAACACCATGGTCTATCACGTCAGTCAATATTATTCCTTTGTTGAAAATATGCTTGCAAATAACTTACTTGGCTAGGAAATGTGGTAGTAATCTAAGTAATGGAATAATGACAAAGGCTGGAAACGTAATACGATTAAAAATGCCCAGAACGATCAAAAAGCCTACGAGATATGAATAGAGTAATCGAGATGTTTTCTATCCAATAGATTAGTTATATAGTCATAATGATCGTCGAACATAACCTCTACCTTGTCATCTCCGATTCGATGTAACAACACTAATGTCCAAAGTACGAGAAGTGTCTCTATAGAATTAGAAAACGTATGACTCTGCCAAGTCCAAGTCACATAAGACGAAGCCACCAACAAGATTCCGACTCGACGTTGACGAGGAGTAGGAAGTAATTCATAAAGCGCCCAATCTTCAAGCACGAAACTCATTGTAAACATGACGATTCGAAGAGAATAGAATATGACTCCTGGAGGTACATGCCCGAGATGCAGACCTTCCCAAATCCATTTGAGAAGTGTCAATGGCCATCCATAAATAAGCCATAATGGAAATATACTCCGTACTGGATGTTGAGAGGTAAACTCCCACGTCAACTTTGACGGAACATTGAATATTTGTCCTTTGATTAAAAGTCAGCCATGTCATTCGAGTAATCCATCGAGTCTGTCAAAGTATACCGGCGATGACTTCCGACGACTGAAACGCTTCATCGGGATGCAAATACGATGGACTCAGCGCGAAATATAATCGCACTAGCACCAAAGCGAGGTAAGTTCGTCTCCACATCTGAGTGGAGTCGGTCCAATAATATCACGATGGGGATGTTGACGAGTCATTCGTCGATGGCTGAACCTTGATTTACCAGCTCATAATATTGATATGCGAGAGCCAAACACGTTCCCAACGGACGATCATCTTTATTATTTTCTGGGGATATTGTAGAAAGATTCTTGGAACGAACATGTCAACACGTTAATAATGAGGGACGATTGTTTATAGACTACAATATAATTTGATAGCAGCACATACAGTACGGCTATTCACATCTTATTCCCATTAGCAATTGCAGCAATTATTCTGGTTGGAAGATGTACACAATCAAAGTCATAACAATATATAGATTTTTATTGGTGTACAATCAGATTCATGATATCATGACGGATATGATTATCTTAGATTTACAATACAGTCACTAAATGAGCTTATTGTGGACTATATAGTAATAATTCGTACTAAAGAGCGTGACAATAATAACAATGTGAAGTAAAGGATATCTGTATAATAATATATTGTAACAACAAAGTGGTCTGTGCGGGGATCCTAGCCTGCCCGCAGTCATTTCAAGTGAACTACCAAGCATGAATGGCTGAATGATGAATTGTACTTCACTTCACATAGCGCTGACAATATAATAATCCTTTTCTTCGCGACTCGTCCTTCCACTGTTCTTCATTCTTCCATCTCTCTCATAACACTACCGAAACGTACCCCTTTTGTTATCGTCACCATCTATCAACCATACTGCAATTTATAAAACCAAAATGGCCTCTCCAGACGGAACAAAATCACAAATGATTACCGTTACCATTAAGAAAGACCCCAACAGTCATGACTCAGAAGAAGTCCCTATCACCGTTGGTGAGTCGACGTTCCTACTTTCTACCAACTAGATCTAATGTATTCTTTTTATAGAACGCGAGATTCTCGAGAGATCAGTCTTGATCAAGAATCTTCTCGAAGACTTGGGCAGTCCGGATGAACACATTCCCATTTCAAACGTCAGTTTCCTTCCTCCACATATCTTTAAACGGGTTCACTGACCTTATTCATCGGACAGGTCTCGGAAGCGATTTTCAGAAAAGTAGTCGAGTGGTGTGAACATCATCGCAAAGATCCTCCCGCTACTACTGAAGACGACAATGAAGCTCGTAATAAGAAACAGTCGGATATTGACGAGTGGGATGTGAAATTCATGCAAGTCGATCAAGAAATGTTGTTTGAAATCATCATGGTATGCGCTTCATACTCTCCGATCATATCTTTGGGACATTTCGAGGCTAATGAGTTGACAGGCGGCAAACTTTCTTGACATCAAACCACTTTTGGATATTGGGTGCAAGACTGTTGCGAATATGATCAAGGGAAAGAGTCCAGAAGAGATTAGAAAGACTTTTAATATACAAAATGATTTTACACCCGAGGAGGAGGAACAGATCCGTCGTGAGAATGAATGGGCGGAAGATCGTTGACGAGACAGAAAAGGCACAATGGGAAGCTAGACGAATGATAGTGTGATAACGGTTCTTTTTCCATCATGGTCACACTTTCGGCATGTTTACAATATCAGCAATGTTCAATGGGTCAGTAATGGACATGAATATACAAAGTCATTTCCATCGTCTAGTAAAGTAGTATGAGATACAAAATATACGATGAATCGTTCAGAATATTCCCTTCTTCTACATTAATATTAATTGTTCATAATTCTGCCATACACCACCAATATATATCGTAATCAGTCCGTCACTCTATTATTTCCATCAAGACTTGAATCCATCCTTTAAACTTTGACTGCTCGCACTAGCAACGACCTGCTTCTCCGTCGGTAAGATAGCTCCACTACCTTTTTTCTTGTTTTGTTCCACTTCTCTCAATTTAGAAATAGTATATACAATTCCACTAACAAATCCAACACCAATCGCGCTCACGGAAGGAACAGTAATTGGTGCATTGAAGAATACCAAACCAGACAAAGCAATGGGTAATTTATTCAAGGCTCCAACCATTGAATATGTGGTTGATGAAGTGACTCTCACACACCATGCCGATGTATAACTTATGAACAGTGTGCATAGACCTGAAATGACTATAGCCATGATGATTGCATTTCTAGCGTCTGGAGGAAAGTTGACAGCAAGGTTAGCTGAAGACCAATTCTCGAGAAAGATTGAGCATGCCAAAAGAACGGGGATTGAGAGGAGGTTGTTATAAAACATTGCTATTGATAATGATAATCAGTCATTGTATATTATATGTATTGATGAGTGGGTATAAAACTTACTATCAAAGTCCTTGAAGTTTGTAATTTTGATTCTTTTCCTCATGCCCAAAACATAAGATGCACTGCAGAAACAATTGAGTAACATCCATATATAACCAGCGTTTAGAGTAGCAATCTTCTCGTCGACTGCTCCAGCTGCGTGTGTGGATAAAGCATGTTGGATATCTGCCCATGCTGCGATAAGTGATGAAACAACCATCAAACCAAAAGAAAATAATGCGAGACCTGTAACCGATCCACCAAACCATAAAACTTCACCATATGCAATGAGGATAATGGTCAAGTTTTTGAAAATGGTATATACTGGAATAGAAAGGTATTGTAAAGCTTTTGTTCCAGTGTAAATCATTCCTATCAGAAGAAGAGAGATTGGAAACCCTACATTTCCCATATCGAGTCAGATGAATTCAAAAAAGACATGTATGGGCGCAGTGATGATACTAACATTTCTTTGCCTCTTCGCTTTTGAAATCTCGGTATGTAATCAAGTTTGCAGCTTTACATGTCGTAATTGCTAGGATACATACTACACTCTGTAAAAATCCAAATATTTCATCAGTATATTATTTTTAGTATTGACTTGATTGATGGAACTGACCTGGACAGTTAATAAAAAGAAATTCAAATTGAAGTTTGGCGAGCTGAGGATATATTTGTTCGTTACTGTCATCAATATACTGCTTCCACAGTATGCCAAAACTGCTCCAAGACCTTCCGTTTGACCCGATGAAGCTGCCATGTCGAATTATGTTATTGTCAAACACAGCCAAAGAGTGGTTTGTTGGATCTCAATGATAACAGAGAGCGGTTCGTCACTCTTCAACACAGTAACTTTCTGATAACGAATTGCGAATCAAGAAAAGGAATATGGTAAAGTAATATTTTATCACGCGTCGATGAAGTTTATCGATCAAAGGAATTACGTGGACGAATTTTTTAGAATTGCGGGTTATGTACATCTTAACGGTCAGGGGGAACATCTTACCTCTAGACTCTACATACAACGACTGTTAGATTGGAGTAGATAGACTAACATGTATCGCCTTGTCTATTAACAACTAACAACATCATGATTGCCGTGCACAAGTTATAAATCATCTTTGTGGTGAAGTCAAAAAATTATCTATAGTCGACAGCTACGTTTTGTAAAATAATCGCGAACGCGTGAGTTTTAAACTTTCGTACATCATATATCATTCATAGATTACACATTCATATTCACACTACTTGATCATATGAAGGACATGTTATGACCATGACAAAACGAATATATATATGACCTCTCACAAGACCCGTGAATCCCTGACTTCAATGTCTCACAACGATAATCACGAAAACGACCACCAATCTGAAGATGAAGACGCTCTTTTCGCATCTCTAGACGATGACTCTAATGACTCCCTCCCTCCTACTCTTCGCGAACAACGCCTCCAACAACTCCACGCCGAATTCTCTCTCGCAAGAACTCAACGGCTTTATGGATCAGGAACATACACCGTCCTCACAAACGACAAGGCTGTTTTAGACCTTACTACGAGCAAAACGTCCGAATCATCAAATACCGCTTCGAATTTAGTAGTCTTGCACTTTTCAAAAGACGGATTCGTCAGGTGTAAATTCATGGACGAAAAGTTGGAAGTATTGTGTAAGAAACATCTAGAAACGAGATTTGCAAAAGTCGACGTGGAAAATGTTCCGTTTTTGGTGGAAAAGTTGGCGGTGAGAGTCCTGCCGTGTGTGATTTGTTTCAAAGATGGAGTCGCGGTGGATAGAATTATTGGATTCGAAGGCTTAAATGGGACCGCGGATGGGTTTCGATTGCAGGCTTTGGAGAAAAAGTTGATTGATTGTGGAGTATTGACTGGAGAAAAGGTTGATGATGAAGACGTGAATGACGGACGGAGAAATATCAGGAAAAAGGAGGCAAACGAAGATGAAGATGATGACGATTGGGATTAAATGAGATCTGTCATGATGATATATCGCAATGTAAAATATATGTATATATACATTCTTTATTCAAACTGTATATATTCGGAAAATTAAAACTACATTAAATTATATGACTGAATGAGAATGAATGTTGTTGTATGCGATTTCGTTAACATGATATGCGTCAGTCATTATTTCATAACAAGTAAAATCAAAAAAGCGTCTGAGAAGGATCAAATGGTCCCTCTAATCGACATACAAATGGTATGTCATGTGTTGATATCCTTCTGTCCAAAGGCCTGTCCGACTCGATCAGTGACAATCTATGATTTTCTATCAAATCTACCATGTCAGATTGTGTTAAATCACTACAATACGAGAATCTAGAGATCTGTTGAAAACCATTATTTCTAGGCTGTGGTCGATCTGATGAATGATGATGGTCTGTCGGAATGGTGGGAGAGCTTGGAATCGCTACAGATATCCTTTTATCTGCTTTACGATTTGATTTCGATTTGATAGTCGGCAGGGCTGTACCTGCCAGGTCCAAGTCGTCGATCAATGCCGTCATATCTGCAGGTTCGTCTTCTGCAACTGGTGATGCACATATCTCATTCTTTTCAGCCGCGAATTTAGATCGTGGAAGCATTGCAGTTGCATCATCTGATTCCGTCACGGTGGGACTTAAAAGACTATTACCCCGACGACTTGATCGACTAGATTTTGAGACTTCTGCAGAGCTTCTACTGGATTTTCTGCTAGACATTCTCTTCTGAGTTTGAGCAGCTTGTAAGACATGACTCGAGATCTTTTCAAGGGTCGAGTAACGGACCTGTCCTCTCAATTCGGAAAATCTATGCGCAAGAGATTCAAGATCAGGTACAGTAGGCACTGGAGGAGCATTGTCATATTTCAGGCTCTCAAGATGAAGATCAGGAAGAATCATTGAATTTGTTGGAGTTTGAGGTGACCATCCTCGACCTGTTTTGACTTTAGTGGTCGTGAAGAGATCTTCTTTTAGATCGTTGATCCACGCGCTTGGCTCATGAGGAGACAGTCTCGATACCTCGGAACTGTATCTCATACTTGTGGCAGCTGTCTGGTCTCTATTAGACGTCCAGTGCGACCTATCCATCAACGAGTCATGCCTGGGCGGAAAACGTTTCAGTTCAACAGGAGTCACTGATTGATCAGAAACAGCAGACACTTCATTTGAGTGACTGTTGATACCAGCACAATCAGTGTTGACGGTGAAAGATCTGTTCATGCGGTAAATACCTTGTTGGCCAGGGTTGAATGACGCGGCAGAAGTGCTAGAGTCCCTAGAATCATGGGAAGGTAGACCATCATTCGACAGGTCAGAGTTGCGCTGTAAAACAGTCAAAGACTTTGTATAAGCCACGGATTCTACATCTTCTTGGAACGGAGAAGCTAATCTTGAAGCACAAACCGCGTCACGATCATGCTGGGAAAAGCTCCATGCGAATGAGCTCCCTCTCGATCCTGTTGCAATTGACATGGGAGATATTGGCGATATGGCGCGCGGATCCGTCATATCGGGATAATTCATGGCAAGAGTGTCAATATCAACAACATTGTCCATCCAGTAGTTCCGTGTGTTTGACGATGATCTACCGCTATGCAGTTTTCTGACAGGTGATCCGCTCGAATCATGGTTTGGTAAGACGTCTAAGATTGGCTTTGAGAAGAATGGTGGAGACTTGGCGAGTTCGGCATCGGCAGAAGTCTGGTTTAATGGAATGTGCTCAGAAAAGCCATGAAGCACATTTGCTGATTCGCTTGTGTTACGACGAACAATCTCAGGACTCGCATTGCGCTTTCGGAATGTAGATGTGGAAGAATCTTTGAAAAAGCCGAGGATAGAACTCGACTTTTTGTGTAATAATCTTCCTGTATCGGCGATGATCTTCGAAGGAGAGCTAGGTGTATGGTAGAAAGTAGTCATGTTTGTAGAATCGAGTGAATTGTCACAGGTGGATCTGGAAGGGCTTTGAGTAATCCCTCGAGGTTCCATATTCGCGGACATGTCCATCTCTATATCTCCGACTGTATACCTTTTGAAATTTGCTTGTACGAAAACTTCACCAGCGCATGATTGTTTCAAGGGAACTGAAACACCATTTTCATACTTGCTCACAGGACAATTGCGCAAACATGAAGGACGAAAACGATGGCAAAAGAAATGGAAAATCAACACTGAAAAAAACTCACAATCGTCCAACTACATCTAATTGACTTTGTTCGCGTTGCTGCGCGATCAGAAGCAATGGCCGTCGACATGCATGAACATGGTTTCGAAACATGATTCTACCGTGGTTCGATGCTGGTTTCAAGTGGGGTAATCACTGTGGTAGGGCAGAATTCTTGACGAATCATTGTGTGACAGCTACTTAACTTTTGTTGGTATATGTTTGGTGACTTGCCTTTATGTTTTTTATGCCGAATCATAAAGGTATTGCTCCACTTGGTCTGGAGAATCTTGAGAATCCTGGTAAAGCACGGACATGCAAGGATGATGTCCTGCCACATGATGTATGTAATATTGTTATTCCCAAACTTCAACACTTGGAAATGACCAATATTGAGCGTGTACAATAATAAATGAATAAAGTTCAGAGACGCGAAAACTACGATTGTACTTCGACGTTATTCTTCATATCGTCTAGAACGATCTGAGCGAACATCATGTTTTTGACAAAATGTGGATTCAGGTACATGGGTCGTTTTAAAGCCGTTTGGTGTCACCTCTCCTCCGCTCATAATAAAACATACTTTCATCAAAATGAAAACGATATTCATATTTTCGGCCATCCAGCTAAATACCGATACTAAACTTCGACATTTCTTTGCTCTTGTGCAATGATCTGTGTGATGTTCCTGTGTGTCTTCTCTCTGACACCACTTCTAAAACGCAGCGAGACAGATGTTTCCAAGACAATGACATGAAAACAAATTCGAAAAATGCGTAAGCTGGCATATAGTGTTTCACGTTTCTCATAACGTGGAAATTATTGAACCACAAAAACAGCTTACGAGTCCAACGGTCGTAGGTTTGCTTTGATAGTCTGCCACCAAGCCTCTCCTTATGAGACTCATCTTACCGTTGTAGATAGTCTAGCCTCCGTCGCGCTATTTGACCGTATTATATAGGTAAGTCGTAGGCCGTCGTTGTTGACTTGATATACGATTTCTTTCTTCAATTGACTTGCTTTTCACAACAAGCATCATGTACATCACATCATTCTCATTGTCTCTCTTGTTACTCGGTACTTCTGCTACTGCAAAGTCGTTTCATTCAGAAGCCGAAAGGCATGATTCTAGGATAACTAAACACGACCATTCCCGTCGCCCGCACCCCACGGATATATCGTCCTCTCGACCTGAGGACGAATCCCGCTCTTGGTCTAGCGATGACTTACCCTCTACTTCATGGTCCGACAAAGATCATGGAAAGAAAAGCAAATCACGGTTCGAGAAAGGACATGGACAGAAAACCAAGTCACGGTCCGAGAAAGGACATGGAAAAAAGACTAAAAACTCGCATCATGGGCGGCCAAAGCAGCCAGAGACTTCATCAGATGATCAAGGACAAGAGACTAGCATGACGCAAGAGCCTAGTGTAACCCAGGAACCAGCTTCAACAACACTTGTTCACGGTCATGCTCATGAGTCTTCCGAGCCAGAAGACTCGTCACATCACGGCCATCATCACGGTGGACGTGCAAAGAGAGCTGCTCCTGCAAAGTCCTCTGCCAAATCAAGCTCTCGAGCTATTTCGCATACTACCAGCCATGCTAAGCCTTCCAAAAGTGGTCACTCAACCAAGTCAACTAGTCAAGTTCGCCCAACAACTAAGCCCATCTCGTCAAAAAATGCTAGTACAAAGTCAATCATCAAAAGCAGTGGAAGCAAATCAGCGACAATCATAACCATCACACCTTCATCAAGCAGTACAGTCCCCAACAAGTCGTCTTCTCGCGTATCATCCTCTAGTAAATCCGTTACCTCATCTCACCCAACCTCGTCACATTCATCCCACTCTGTAGCTTCTGCAACCCACTCTGCACACTCTGAAAGCAAGTCCGTAACTCACACCAAAAGCGAGAGTCACAGCTCGCTTTCTCACACGTCTACACATTCATCTAAACCAGCTAGTACCAGCGCAATAAGTGCAGTCAATGCCACAATCATCAAATTCCACGTTGAAGCAGTCAGCGGCACTTTCAACGGTTCACTTCTCGAAACAGACGTCAGTACAGGTAAACAAGGCTTCAAGCTCGGCGACCAGCCTGCATCATTCTACAGACTGAATACTAAATCGTTACGAGTACACACTGCAAACTCAAAAAAGGTCCTTGTAGTAGAAGGGAATTCTTCAGATGGAACGATTGTCGCCAAGAATGTAGGCACGATAGTAGCTACTGATTCCTACTTGAGATGTCGTGTGCATAACGGCACTAGTACGTTGAGTTGTACGGCGCAACACAAGGCATTGTCTGCCTTTCACCTTGTCGACAACAAGTTCCTCGCGTTGAGTGCGAATAAACCGACTGGACACTTGAAATTGAAAGCTGTAGTATTGACATGATCACTCTGTATGATATTTGTTGTCACGCTTGTTTCTCATTCGTTCATTCTTGTATATATTACTAAATTCTATTGTTTCAATATCTCAATGGTGCATTCAACTTGATGTTCTTCATCCTATCTGTGTAGTTGTGAAATGATAATCAACTAACGCATTCCCAAGCCAATAGTCCAATTCAAATCTCCACCCAAACCGGCCCACGTCGGCGCAAATACTTCTGTCCAAGCCTTTAATTCGTCTTTATATCTCAATCTATGCAAGTCTCGACCTACATCCACCTTTGCTTTCTTTTCCAACTCAATTAACATTCTGTGTAGCCCCTTTAATTTCCGAATTGGTTCTTGTAATGTGTAAGAGTATTCATCATTGATTGCTCGCCATGCTAAAAGTCTATTTTGAATAGTGTCGCTATCACAAGGTGGATTTGAGTATTGAACACCCTCATACCATCCGTTACAGGATCGTCACCTGGGAATGCGCCAGCTTGCGCATCCTGTTCCAATGCTCCAAGAGGGGTAAGATGAGGAGTTTCTGAAACTCCGGACAACGCATTATGGACATCAAATGCCCCTCCGTCCGATATGATTTTAAGATCATCTTGAATACGGTCTATAGTCTGAAGAATTGGTCGAAACGCTTTTGCGACAGCAACGGAGACGGGTTGAGATGGATTAAGGATGAATTGGGACAAACGAGATAAAGCTGGACGAATGCTAAGAATGAGGACACGATTGTGTTGCGATCTATGCGCGGCAAAAACAAGAACCGCTTCAGCTGTAGAAGATTTGGGTGAGATAATCGCGGTGGTAGAGTTGGTCGTATGTATAAGATGAAATGGTTGATCGTGTCGTGCTGCTTCAAATGACTGTATTGCGATGGCAGCCATTCTAAGTTCGGGTTCCTCTACTGTCTGTTGTATTCCGGAGCTGGAAGAATCTATTGCAATCTAAGTATGTGCTTGATCAGGCGTAGTCATGCTGTGACTTTATATTTCCATGAAAGAGGGTGGTCAAAATTCCTTACCAAAAGAGCATTATATAGAGATAAAGAGGAGGCCAAATGTGAAGATTACCTCAATCTTTTCTCTATATGTTAATGTTAATAGAGTCAATGTGAGAGTGAAGCGCGATGAAAAATGATTTCAAGTGAAGTGAATGCTTTTCATGTGGAGTGATGAGAATGATGATGAAAACATTGAAAGTGAAGGGAAAACTAGCGACAGTAGGGGTTCACCATCGTAGATATTCTTGCTATTCTGTTGCAAGCTGACAAACGACCTTATACCTACTTTATTGCAGTATCTATCTGATTTTTGCACTAATCAATGATATTCAAAATTAAAATATCATCGATTGTTAAGTAGCTTCTGTACTTTGAAATAGCTCGGCAAGACTTTTTATAACCCTGAAATTGTGGTTCGGAAAGCTTATTTGAATCAACGTTTCTATCAACCCCGGGAATTCTATCGGCGACACCGTATTTCATCGATAATATGACACCCTGATATTTTGTTGACCTGGTAGGAGATACGGCTTAAATTGTAAGTAAAAGGGACGCTTCGGTGACTAAAGGTCCTTCATAATCACGGGCGGGACAGTTGATGAAATAAAGAGACCAAACCAGGTTGTACGACTTTTGAACCGCACAAGCGTTTTTTAGCGTTTCAAATTCTGCCCGGCACAATAGAGAAATACAAATCATTTCTGTGCCACCCCCTTCTCTTCCCTTGGACCGTCATCAGCCTTCTTTATCCATCGCATCTCTAGAGTCTGCCACTTGACTCCACGGTCGTATCTATAAGCCTTTTCGTGACGTGACAGCGACATCATAGCGCTTTGGGAAACATACTGGAAGTGGATGAGGTGATCAATAACTTGCCAATATTTTGAGATATGGCGGCCCTTTATCCGCTGATCACTCAACAAATGCCGCTACAAACGCATACACAACCGAGTAAATATTACCCATATGGGCAGGGGTGGTAAACGATAAAAACTAATGTCGAGCCTATGTAGTTGACTCTCCACATTATGCTAATTTCAGTCCTTCGGATTTATCTCCACAGGGTATTTCGTATCTCTAAATTAATGTCGCTCGATATTAGATTACTTACTTGGCCATAGATGAGAGACAAAGTCGAAAAAGAAGAGGACCAAAGCCAGATAGTAAACCGGCGACTTCACAACGCCAGGAAAGAAATCGCCAAGCTCAAAGGTAAATTGATTATTGCGAGCAGGTGGTCGTTATTTGCACAATCTTTAACACCAAATACAGGACTCACCGCGAGAGAAAGGAACAATATATCAAGGCTCTTGAGATTGAGATTCTAAGATTCAAGGAAGACTTTGGTAAAACCAGTCGAAAACGGGATCATGTTGCTAGTGAGAATAAACGGATGCGCGAGATGTTAAAAGCGCACGGCATCTTTGTAGACTTTGAACATCAATCACACTACAAGCCCAAAACGTCTGCTGCTGGCACAGCTCTCAGTGGCAGACCATTGGCCGGCACGGACGACCCCCGCCGCCAGGGATCTGATGCTTCTATCCGAACTCCACCTTCTCTTACAACGCAATCGACCTTGTCTGCAGAAGAGCCGCTGTCACCGACGAGGTTTCAATACGGTCAAACCGCAAATTTCGTGGTCCAAAATCCTGCTAGCAACTTGGACCTTGATCAAATTGGAATAGATTTTGTATTGGGGTAAGTTATGGCGTGATTTTCGGTAATGGAAACGTAATATATTAACTTGGTCATAGCCTCGAGGAGCCATGCAGGACTCACAGGAAATACCTGCTGGATCGTTCTCTGAATCCAGACGGACCGGTTCATCATCACCCAATGGAACAAGCCGATGATCATCTTCATACTCACCCAAGCGGACACGCTCTTATGCTCTCATGCCCACCTTTCAGTCACGTCATGGAACGTCCTAGTGAGGACTACGAGGTTGAGACAGCCACTTGCAAATCCCATCTTCGAAAACTAATCGAACTTGCTTCCACTTTGCCTGAGATGGATGATGGCGAACTGACGCCTGTACAGACGTGGATCAAATTAATGAACGATCCTCGACATGTACTCATGATTCAAGAAGATTTCAAGATGATTCAACAATTATGTTCCATGCATTATCGCTGCTTCGGGTTCGTGCAAATCTCGTCTGCGTAAATTATTACCTGCTAACATAGTCTCCAGATTTGGAACCGTCATAGAAGCGTTTGAAGTCGAAGATGCAATCACCAAAGTTCTAGCTAATCGTGATGCAAGACTGGCTATGAATGCAGCAACAGGCACTCATCCATTAATGTATCAGCAATATAAACACCAACAAATCATGGTTTGAATTTATTGCTTGCTTAAGGTAGCTGTGTCGCATGGTTGTATATCGAAAGGGGATCATGTTACAAGAGATTCTTGTAAGATGGTTGTTTGCATGTCATGGCGTATAATATGGGGGCATTGTACAGTATGTGATAGTCGTAATTCCTTCGTATATGAAATCCCATTGTAAATTTAGATTTGGTTAACGATTTATGGTAAACCTTAAATTGACCATGGTCTCGGCAGCCTTGTATAGTTCATCATTGTCTTGACTTGTTACTACAAACATTTGACAGTTGTAAATCCCCAAACTTCTCGTCCCATAAGGCTGACGATTACATCGCTGCGAGTTTGACTCCAAAGGAAAATTTGTTACATCTGTTCGAAATGTCCGACGCGACAAGTTCCGATGCGTCAAAGCAAGATCTCTCATCATGGGACAAAGATCTGACCTTATATTTATTCACATCCCTCTCGTCCGGCTCTTCTCAAATCGTCACTGCTACTAACCGTATGGAGACTATCTTAAAGGCAAACAAAATCCCCTATACTTTTATCGATCTTGCGACCAACGAACAGGCGAAAAGATTATGGCAACGAAGGGCTGGTCGACGAAAGTTTCCTGGTCTCATAAAAGAAGGCTTTGTGATTGGGGTCAGTAGACGACTACCTTTATGAATCTTATAATCAGGCACTGACATGAGATCACTGCAGGATATTAACGAGATCGAGGAACTAAACGAGTTTGGAGAATTAAAAGATGCCGTTGGTTTTGATTTTACATTGGCCAAATCTAACCCATCCTCTGCGACTGCGACTGCTCCAACGCAAACATTTCCACAAGATGCTTCCGTAAACGATTCCATGCGAGATTTAGCGGCTCAAGCTGCCAATGTTGCTCTGTCAAAGAAGAACAATCCCCGTACAGAGGTGTTAGAGTCTGTTGGCAAGAAAGACGAGACCACAACGAATTCACAGTCTGTCGAAGATAAAGACGAGACAGCAAAAAATTCAGAGTCCGTTGAAAATAAAGAAAAGACGAGCAAAGAGGTCGATATAAATGATGATCAGGAGGATAAGAAGATTGGCGATGAGCCAGCTACACAAAATATAACTGAAGACGCTTCTGAAGTCACATTTGTTACTTCCGACGAAAACATCTCATCGGATACGCGGCCATCGATCATCTCACCTACTCTTCAATATCGAGATCCCACAGATATTGGCTTGACCTTGCAAGATCCAAAAGGACAATCAAAGACCATTGATTCGTCGACAGGTGGAGCCGAAGATGCTATAACAAAAACAACCACTTTTGATGCATCCTTACAAGATATGTCATCATTGTCACCAAATAGTCTGGCAAAGGAATCCATCCCAAGTATGACGACGATGATTGAGACTGCTGACACAATCACCTCCACGGCACCGTCTTCTGCCATTCTGTCATCTACATCTACGACAATGCCCGAAAATATTTCATCAAGTGTGTCGGAACAAACAACAACATCTGGACAGCGAGAAATTCCACCTCAAATACCGGATATTGAGTTTACCTCTATAGATCCCACCACATCAGGCAGTATATTCTCTCCTGTGCACGCGATTCGCTCTCGCGCATCGATCCCTTCATCTCCCGTCCAAGACGAAACAACCACCACACCCTCTCTCCCACTCACCAGCTCCGTCTCCTCCTCCAAATCACCATCTCAACCAAAATCCCCCGTCGAGAAGCCCGAATACGTCGAAATCCCTACAATCACGGCTCTCGACCCAAACAACAAGTCCGATATATTAAAAATAACCTCGTTCGACGCAGAACTCAAATCTGCTTCTTCAGAGTCGTTGCTAGCAAGTCCCTGGACGCAAGGCGATAGTAACAATACCATACAGGGGAATAGTAATACCATTTTCACCATCATGGGGGGCTCGAATCTCATATCAAAATCTCCTGGCGTTGAAGAATTCGACGAAGATGGCGCGATAGCGTCTGCGTTGGAGCAGAGTACTGCCGAAGGAAGAACGGTGCACATTCATAGAGGTAGTGAAGTCGTAGAAGTCAGTCAGGAAGAGATCAGACGGATAGAAGAAGAGTCAAAGATTGTAGAAGTGGCCGAGGAACAAGAGGAGGATCTCGAAGATAAAGATGAGGAGAAAAGGGAAAAGGCTGGATTGGGGATGAAGTAGTATTAATTCATTTAATGGTCAAGTAGTCATCGATATACCATGATTGATATCAAGGAATATGTCGTGTCGATTGACATTTTAGACGGCTGTTACGCTTTTTGCTTGTAGACTGCACTTTACTTCATGTGAAAGCCTCATGTTGTTTATTTACAAAGTATAGCAGGCATAATTGTATACGAATCGCTGTATGCTATGACAAGAATATAGGTAGTCATTGTTTATCATGACATGATGCTAGGTTATTGCATAGGAATCAATATAATATCTTTAACCATCTTCACTCATTTGTTAATGACCCTTCTCCAGTTGTGGGTCCACGTGCTTCTGCACTTGATGATCTTCTCGGCCCGACATGACTCAACGTTCCAGGCCAAAAAGGTAGAAAAGCTTTGACGACTTTAGCCTAGGATATCAAATTAATAAAAATATCCCTCATTGCATGGTTGAACCTTACTACTGCGAATAAATGTCCCCATTTCCCCGTAATGGCAGCATCTACTTCTTCTTTTGTAGGTTCTTCTATCATATCCTGACAATTTTCCTGTTCAGACAAAAGCGGGTCTTCTCCGTTTCTAGTCACCCAAGGATGTACCTTAGACTGTGTTTAGCCTATTTCAAGGAATTTGCAGACACAATAGACCACTTACTCTCAATTGTTGCATTTGTATCCGATCTTTCGGATCTTTTGCAAGAAGTCTATCCATTAAATCATGAAATGCAACATCGCTTTCCGGATTGAGAGGAGGAAGCGGATGACGATCCATTCGAATAGCTTGATATAATTGAAGCAATCCATGAGCATCAAACGGTATACTGCCGTAACGAAGACAATACAAAGTAACACCAAGGGACCATATGTCGACAGCCCGACCAGACACAGGTCCATGCTGAGGGATACACAATTCGGGAGGCATAAATGCTGGTGAACCTACAGATTTTGATGTAGACATATCAGACTGCTTGTCAAAGATCTCAGATACACCAAAATCAACAATCTTGAGTACGTCATCTTCTGTGATGAGACAATTATCCGGTTTCAGGTCTCGATGTAGTATTCCTTGTGCATGTACTATACTCGATCAGCCTCCGATACATCTGTTTGGACAAAAGATCAATACATACAATATTCGAGACCTAATATCATATCACGAAACAAACAACGACACTTTTCTTCATCATATGGTTCCGCCCGCTCGTCAAGCCCAACCTTCATGACTACACCCTTTTTACACATCTCTAATACCATATATAATGAATCTTCTTCAGGATCATCGAGTACTTCGAGGAGAGACACAACATTGGGGTGATTGATTTTCTTCATGATGGCAATTTCCTCACGAATAAGATCGAATGCATGATTTTCAGTCGATTCTTCATGGCCACCAATTCCATGCACTTTTGGACTCAGCGCAACGTTATTAGTATTAGCACTTAGAAAGCCCGGTCGCCTTCTCTTCGAAGGACGACGTAAGAGGTGAGACTGTGCCCTTTTACGTAATCTAGATTTAGAAAACTCCTTTACGGCCTACACTAAATTGTTAGTCAATGCTCACATTCATGTTCATATAATTACATACAAATTCTGTACCATGTTGATCGACCGCCAAATGGACAGATCCGAATGACCCACGTCCAATTTCTTGCTTGATTTGATATTGATTGATACTGTGTACAGCACCTACCTCATCCGGGCCGTCGCCATACTGAGATTTAGCATTGATTGTTTCCTACGATGGTGTCAGATGAGAACGTTACACCCCACTTACAATAGGTATATTAACCTTGACTTCCCTTGACCGCGAAGACAAACGCCTATGTTGTCTCAACGGACTCTTATACACAGGTTCTGATCTACAGAGATTAGTCCTCTGATATAAATCATGTAAATGATCTCACCAAGACATACACAGAAGATGTTACTTCAGGACGTTTTTCACTCGAAGGAATCTTCACCGGAAGTAATGTTGGAGGTTCAATTATTATGGGACTCCTACTACCATCCAGTGAAGACATTGATGTAGACTTTTTGGAGTTTTGCACAATAATATATCCAACTAATTAAACCAAAACACTGCAACAAACAGACGCCTGCATTTCGCGCGTAAAAGGTCAAAATGCGTTCATGATCAATAATATAAAGGCTTGAAACCAGGACGTTGACATCTGAAATAAGACATTATCCTATGATTCTTCCTATAACATCAATTTCGATCAGTCGTTGTTGATGCCTTCCGCAACAATTCGCGTTGTCGTCCCCGCAATTTTCAACTTCACCTCGATTTTATACAGCAAGCTCAAAGTATCAGAAACAAATTTGGAAGATCCTCTGTGATGATTGTATAATCATAATCATGTCGCTATACGGCTTCTACATATTCGATAGACATGGTGAGTTGACTTTATCAAGAAACAATCGGATGATATTCATGGTCTTCGTAGCTGAATGCATCTACGTAAAACGGTGGTTAAAAAGTCCCATATCGACACAGATGCAGACCAATCGACATCGATCTGCTGTAAATACTCAGCAGAGCGGTAAGCCAAAGTTACTTTCTAGTGCAGATGATGCAAAGCTGCTCTTTGGTGCCATCTACTCGTTGCGTCGTATGGTTCAACAATTGGGTGGTCAAGATGATAGGTAAAATATGACACACAACTGTTTAAGGTATATTCCTCACAAATTCCATAGCTTTTTAGCATATCAAACTGGCGAATACAAACTTCATTACTTCGAGACCGCCACGAGTCTCAAATTCGTAATGCTTACAGATACTTCGGTTGGCAATATGCGAACCGTGTTACATCAAATATGGGCAAATCTTTACGTCGAATACGTCGTCAAGAACCCTATAGCTCCAGTAGAACATCATGCTGGGGTTGGCGTTGCGAACGAATTGTTCGAAGGAGGTTTGGATAGCTTCATGGTTGCTCTATACTTCATTTTCGAATCCCGAACCACAGCTGACATGCTTACAGAATCTGATATTTCCTTCTTTAAAGGCATAGAGAGTAGATTCAAGGCGATTGTACATGCCCTTCGGAAATGTCAATAAGCAAGCTTAGTCACAACGAGCATCATTGAAACGTGGTACTCTATATTCTTCCTTTTTTAAGAGGTCACGAAATCGGTATTGACGGACCATACAAGTTCAACACGGTGTAGTTGCCGAGAATATCATCAAAATGGATGAGATTGCGTCATGTTACAAATCTATTACGTAACTATACGACTTCACAATAAATAAAGTCCACCAAATGCTGAAAGGACTGACACGGATCTCGCACATGGTGACAAGAACAAAATCCAAACACAAGAGCGTTTCGAGAACTCAAACCTCAGTTGTTGAGTAAGTATATCGTGTCTTGCGTTTATATATATTGTAACATATGACGATGCAAGACTTCAGCTACTTCTGAGCCTTACGTAATCCAAAATAAGTGGTGGATGAGGATGCTCCTAAGTGGTCACTGCTACGTCGCAAATTGAGCGTGTTTGCGAAGGATATACTGAACATTATATAACCCGTGCAGTCGGGCCTTTCGGTAGCCCACCAAAGTCAAAAACTGTATCTTGGCGGGGAAACCCCTTGACATGTTCAGGCGTTTGGCTTTTTGGGATCCCAGCCAATAGCAGACAAAAGCTACCGATTCTGTCCACACCTCCAAAGTTTTTCATTCTTGTAGGCGACCGTTTCAATCGCTTACGAAATTGTAACGATCAACATTTTTTGGAATAGTACAGCTGCAGCATATAATGGGATTATGTATTTACTAATGAAACAAGTTTTAAATGTATGACCGATTTTCGGCACGTTCGCTAGAATAATAATATACTCACTCTCCTGCTATGAAGAAAAGGAAAGCAAAAAGTACTTTTGAAAAGCGGAAACGCCATTACCAAACTTCGGCCTCGAGGGCGCTCCACAATAATGGTCCGTTTCTACGTTTTTTTTGTTCGTGTACATCTCCAGAGTCGTTTTATTGCCTTTATCTTGACGTTTGATTTTATATTACACTCAAAGCACATCGTCATGTTATCTTTGTGACACTCTGCCCAACTACGCGATACGTAATACAACATCAGAAGATATCTCTAGTGTTATTAGAATCTCTCTTCATGAACAACGCCTGGAGCGTGCGGGGAAATGGACATATAATATAAAGACTGCTAAATAGTTGAGAATATACTTACATCCCAAAGGAGTATGACCGAGGTTTTACGTCCATCTGGAGAGTCGGATGGCCATCCTTTCTATTCCTCCCCCGATGGGTACCCTCTTAAACGAAGCTCGGTGTCTTGTTCATCGTTTCTCGCGGGTTCAGCCTCACTTTTCAGCAAAGATCGATCGTCACCGCCAAGTCCACCACATTCTCAATCACCTTATTCCTCATACTCCGTACCACCACCAAATTCGAAGATAGGTTATCATTCATTCACTGATCTAACACGATCAGATCCACTTCCTCCAACCCCTGCTTCGAGTGTTTCTCTCGAGGACGAAGAAGATCGAGACGATAATGATATCGCCTTTCCGTCTTATGATGACGCCATCTTCTCAAGTCCATCCGTACAACAAGAAGAGCTTGTAATAGATACAATACCTCAAGAAAGCGACGACATCGATATCACAGCATCCACATCAATCAGCGATAGCGATTTCGAAGTCCCAAGTCTTGCTTTAACGACACCGCCGGTTGTGGATGACACAGCCATTAAACCGGATCCTGCCCATCATGTTGATTATCTTTCACATAATTGGAGGGAAGAGGATATCTGGGCCTCGTGGAGGCTTGTAGTGTCAAAACGAAACATGATACCGACGAGTGCAAGACTGGAGAACGCATCCTGGCGGACATGGGCCAAAGCAAAGTACAGATTAGACACGATATCTCCAGAGTCACTCAACTGGTAAGAGATATGATAATCTTCGCAGCTGTTTGGTATATCTCCTCTAACATACATGTGTCTAGGTTGAAAGAAAGCGATGTAACATGGCTATATGGTCCTTTACAGCCCGCAATATCCCGTCCGATTACGCATGACGCGCCAGATCCTTCCCCTGATTATATGTCTTGCTCTAAAAGCCGTACAACAAAGAAACCCATCTTGAAGAAGCGGACGGTATCGGAAGTCATGTTGCAAAGGTCATTGTCTGCGAATTCTCTTGTCAAACAGGCGGCAGCGTCCGTACAAGCACAACAATGTGGACCTCAGACAAGATCGATATTCATTAGAGGTATAAGTGAAACTCGGTCAAGATTATTAGCTCAGTCACAACCTGCCAGTAGAGATTCGGATTGTTTGTCCGATATTTCAACAGATTCTAGCATTACCACACCTAATGAAGGCAGGAAACATATCCGGTTCGATGACAAAGTGGAACAATGTATAGCCGTGGAGTGTAAGACACTTGATATTTACGAAGATACAGACACTTATGATAATGGAGGGAGTTCTGATTCAGATGATGGAGTATTGACGATGCAACAATCTCCAAACAGACGTTGGAATGTTGTTAGACCTTCCCTGGCGCACAGCGCTCGAATACCAACAAAGAGTATCGAGAAATTACCAGATACTACTCTGAAATACAAGTCAGACTCTCCTGGAAGTCGAAAGAACTCAACAAATTCATTTACCTCGTCGTTTTGGGATACAAACAAGATCACGCCCTCGGCATCTCAAGAGACATTACGACCATTGAATCCGTCTTGCAATTTCTTGATGGCTTCGGATGATGAAGATGATGGTGACACTGAAAGAGCATGGAGACCTCCGGTATTGCAAAGCAGCAGTCCCTCAATTGATGGTGGTGTACCGAACACTTTTGATGTCGGTGATGACGTTCCGCCAAATATGAGAAGAACGGGATCAGGAATGTTTATGCCTTATGATGACGATGATGAAGAGATAGCCACAGAAGGAGGATTATTTACAAGAGTCAGCGATACTTTTAATACGGCTCGAGATATCGCCCATGTCATCTGGAATGTCGGATGGCGTAAATGATGACATTGAGTACTGTGATTATATACGATACTCTATGACACTCTACGATCATGATAAATTGCACAGCATTAGGCGTTTTTCTTATGAATATTGTACGGATATTTTATGACGATGGTATTCATGCCGATGAACAACCATTTACTTCTGGTTATAGTAGTATATATATATTTTTAATTGATATATTCAAGAAGAACATGTATTGTTCGTGATTAGGCTATCACATCAGTGATGTGAATATGCTCTTTTCTAGACCTTTGAAATCATGACCCGGACTTGGTATTCAAATAATAACACGAACGAGATGATACAATGAACATTCCGTTAATCATCAATTCTCTACCAGTCGTCTTAACATGTTCTGCATCATGCAGGTGCTCGCGCTAGTCGTACAGTAATTAATGATTTTAAATAATTGTAAATGTATGTTTCCCCACGATATACTTTTGCTTTTATATCATTTACCTCGGCAGCACATAGGTACAGTAAGCCATCACGATTTGGAAAACTCCATTCTTTTTGAAAATCCATGGATCAAGACACCATACATACATGTACGAAGAACTGGATGCAAAAACAAAGTCACCCATTCGCTCGGCGACTTTGAATTGCTACTCCCAACGAATGAAAGGTTTCCGTCGTAAATAGTCGGTAAAAGCCGTTTTGATACGCCACAACGTTTATTCCCAAGCCGATCGAAGCCATGTGGATCCGACGCGGCTTGCCGTACCTCGTTACAAACCTGCATATAATTCATCAAATATATCAAGCCAAACATATGGTCGAGCTGCGGCCGAGTTCCAATTCCTCTATATCATTGGCCCACATCGTAAGTCAATAGGGGTTTAGTATGATTTTCCAGGTAATTTCTTTCTTTTTTTGGCATGTTGCGGCGTGGGCGCGTCTCCTTTTTTCGTCATATATAGATAAGAACCCACTACTTCTTTGACGAATCAGGCAGGTAATACTCATCCAGTGTCATTCAATCTCGCTTCTTTACATTCACTTTTGCATGTGCATTGCATGAATATCTCTCGTTTCGGAAGTAATTTTGTCAGATTTGGTCATTAATATATTCATGATAAAGCACTGCGGTACTACTTAGAAGATCAACAGTAGTAGATACTCTGAAACCCGTCATAACGTTTCTATCCGCTCGCTCACACTCTTTTCCCACCGTTGGACCTTTTTTTCTGTTTTCCCGACCACATTGTTTCAATTGATCAATTATTCCGACTGTGTTGATCGGCTAGACGATATCCCGCCATAGACTGCTGGATTTCAAATCACGAACGTCGATCATTCAATTGCCTTGGGTCGGAATTGGGCTTTATATCTGACATATATTGGAATAGATTAAGTGTGAAAGTTTCAAGTGGTGAATACTGTTCACCTCGTGAGTTATCCATTCACTTGGTTTAGATTGTCAAAGTTCAAGGAACCATTCGACTACTACTATTTTATCAAATCTACATGCTTCATATAAGCTTGTGAAACTGCTTATCACGTCTACGCGAGCGCTCATAACTTGACAGGCCTGAAGTGTCTAAATCGCCATCCCATCCGAGCTAGTGAAAAAATCACAACAATTACTACGTAAAGAGACGAATGCCCAACATGTCAACCAATTCTCAGCGCAACTCAATCAGCTTTCTAAGAAGACCTTCCTCAATCCCCCGCGAAGCACATGATTCAATGTTTGTACAACAGACAGCTTCGAATAACTTTCTCAACCGACTTCGAGCAAGAAAGCAATCCATTGCTCAGCAAACCATTACACCAGCCGACGCAGTATGGTATTTGTCACTACCTGACAAGGTCAAGCGACAACATTTCACAAAAGAGGAACAAATATTGATCAGAGCCAAGAGTGAACAAGCTCTCATTGATATCACGCCAGAAGTCCTTGCACAGGTTGAAGAATTGCATCACTCGAGCAAAACGGAAAGATCAAAAAGTTTCTTCACATCTGAGGGCAAAGTCGACACATCTCCTCTCCCTTCTCCCTCTCTTACATACGCACCTATGACTTTCGCACCTACCAGCACGATCAGGGTCGTGTCTCCACCCATCAAGTCACCTACATTTGGTCAAAATTTCATGTCACCACAATACACTGCACCGCCATCTCGAAGTTTCTTGAGGAGTCCAAGCGTACAATCTGTAGATCCACGAGATATGGCACAAAGCAATGTAAGCATTCTACCTGGCCCGGAATGTGTACAAATGAACTCTGTACGGTCCACAAGTCAACCTGTCATTGGCGAAACATTTATCGAATCAACACCCTCTCCTCTTTATGCTCAAGGTCGCAGATCAACAAGTCTCGCAATAAATAGGGCTGCCGGTCCACCAAAAGCGTTATATCTCGGTGATCCATCGACCAAGGCGTTACTCAAATCATGCTTGTCGAAAGATCGTTTCCAAGAAACTCTCATCTTTGGATTTCCTTCAGCATCAGCAATGTCAGACAGTCACTTGAAAGTGCACAATATCAGACCAGATTTTGAAGATCTGAGTCCCGGGACAGCAGTACGTAATAGTTGGCTGGACAGTGCACCTTTTACGGATCTACATGAGGAAACGTCTTCAAAAGACGGAGAAATGTCATCAATCGATGAGATGGGGCCTTCGACTCCGACTTCAGCAGTCTATTCTCAAAATTCTGCAATATTGCCAGCATGTTATGATGAGGAAATGGATGATATGGAAGAGCTTGCAGCCATACCGCCAAATATACCACGCAGCGTCAGCAACACTGCTTATTTCGAAGAGCTTATGAGTCGAGATATGACTTTGCGTATGACTTTGACCAAGCCTGAACTTCGAGCATCTGACGAGGAATTATACGGTCCTCACAGTCCAAACATGGACCATCACGTCGCGACACCGAACATGTTTGTGTCTGATCCACTGGCTCTCGAACGATTGGTCTTTTCAGAGGACACGACTGGATCGAATGGTGTTTTTGGACAATATGGAAGACGAAGAACGATCAAAAGTCTCTTGTTCAACTATAAATGAGACTATTCTCATCGTCATGATCTTGACCAGCTAATGGCGGTAAAATCTAATGAATGAAAGAATTCCAATCGTGCGATTTAGCGGGTTTTTTATTGTAAAAGTTTTTTTCGTGGTTAAAGTAATTTCTCATATCTACCTCTAAAGTATCTATATATATGATAATAATAATTAGACTACAATAATGACTCCGACAATCAAGTGCTTTACTATCCAACTCACCAACCTGTGTCCTTGTGTGAGATTTGAAGATTGCGGAGATCTCAACCAACCCTTATTTTCTGGGTCCAAAAACTACCCCTTGTTGGCTAATTTTTTTATTAATTAAAGCGAGCCGTCCCATCACTCCTGCCACGTCTAGTACCACGCATTACTGTGCCTTTTATTGTGTTTCCTTTTGGAACGAATCTCTTTGTCGACATAAACTTGACATGTCCCATCGCCAGGCAGAGGTAGATTCTTTCCGGTGACCCCAAGCAGCACAGGATTGCAATCCTTGAAAAAAGGAATACAAAAATTTGTATATCAACTAGGCGCAACTCTCACTCCGAGGCATACATATCTTTCACATTACATTGGCATTCAAAGAGCATGTCATATATACCGTGAACACTACATCCTCCGGACTCAAGACAACCATCAAAAGCATTCAGCCAGCGAGCAATAAATCAAAAATTACGCTCATTCGTTTTATCATAAAAATTCATCATGTCTTCTATCACGGACAGGTCGACAGCACGGGAACGCTCACCTGTACCACGTAATCGCCCTGGCGGACTTGTCATTCCAAACACATCAACATCCATATCTCCATCAGCATCTCCCGATCTTTCTGCTACTCCAGTTAACAATCATCGCTCAATTTCGAATCCTAACCAACGCCCGCCTCAATTGACACTTGCGACAACACATCTCGACACTCCCACATCAGATAATCACGCCCATGCTGCCTTTTACTCTGCTCGTAGCGCCACAAGTCCATCGCCTGGTTCGACGCTAGGTTTGGGAATAAATGCTGGCTCGATCAAAGAAGGAACATATACTCGACACGAGAGTTCATGGACACCTCCACAAGCCAAAAGCGCCATTGTACAGGGATCTAATTCTTGGGGCGCTTCAGGCGGTGCAAGACCGCTTTCTGCAGGACCAGATGGACAAGGTGCAATGTCTTTGTTGGCCAGAGCGGGGAGAAAATTAAGTGGAGGTCTTCCATTATGGACCGTCGAAGATGAAAGTGAATCTTCGACGGTCTCGGCCTCGCCGTCAATATCAAATGGAATGGAAGGTGGATGGAGGACGAAAGAAAAGGAGAAAGCAAGAGGTGGAAATGATAAGAGTTTTGGTGGTGGAGTGGAGAGCTGGATAAAAGGTGTAAATATGGGAAATGGAAAAGTAGCACGATTTTTACGAAGATTTAGCAGATTATTTGGAAGAGTGAGATTAAGATCAGTGATTATAAGTATTGTAGCACTACTGCTTTGGATCTTTTTACATGCTCGTAAGTCGTCTTTGTCAATGAAATAATTTAGAGTGTATTTATTGACAGTTTTATTAGCTGCATTATATTGGTATCGACGCACTTCATGGCTAGGTGGTGGTAAGAAGTTTGTCATAATTCTGGCGGCAAATCAAGGAGGTGGAGTTATGGAGTGGAAAGGTCCAAGAGAATGGGCGATAGAAAGAGACAGTGTCCGAAATAAGAAGAAATACGCTGCGAAGTGGGGATATGAATTGGAAATTGTCGATATGAGTACGAAGAAAAGATATGCTCATGAATGGAGAGAAAGTTGGGAAAAGGTTGATGAGATACGGAAAGCTATGAAAAAGTATCCAAAAGGACAATGGTAAGTATTACTCATTCATCAATCATTTCAACAAAAGTATTATTTATTTATCAATCATTTGATCAAAATTATCATTCATTAATCAAAAGTAACTAACACGATTATAAATAGGTTTTGGTGGCTAGATCTTCATACCTTTATCATGGAACCATCATATTCTCTCCAATCTCATGTATTCAAAAATCTCGAAAAGATTACTTATCGAGATATTAACGAGTATAATCCTCTCAACATTTCTCACCCTCCTACAGCACCATATCTCGATTTTCTTAGTCTATCTCCAAAAAGTGATGGTAAAATTTCATCATTAAATCTTATACTTCCACAAGATTGTGGAGGTTTTAATCTTGGATCATTCTTTGTTCGTCGATCTGCTTGGATAGATCGACTTTTTGACATTTGGTGGGATCCGGTTCTTTATGAACAAAAGCATATGGAATGGGAACATAAAGAGCAAGATGCTTTGGAATATATGTATAGAAATCAACCGTGGGTAAGGACAATTACGGGCTTTATACATCAACGTAAAATAAATAGCTTTCCACTTGGAGCATGTGGTGAAAAAGGAGAAGATTCAAGAATGCATTATTCTGCAAAAGATCGTGATTTTGTAGTGAATATGGCTGGATGTGAATGGGGTAGAGATTGTTGGGGTGAAATGTACAATTTTAGAGAATTGAGTAATAAACTGAATAGAAGTCTATGGGAAAAGTTCAAAGGTCAAGTTGGTGGATTTATTAAAAAGAGAAAGAATAGTGACAAGAAGAAGCGTAGTGGTAACAAGAATGACAATAAAGGAGGAAAGAAGTAGTAGATTTACAATAATACTTTATCCTTGATTATTCGTTTCTTTTCTTTTCTTGTCATATACTCGTATATTATATTCAACTCGTTATTGTAGTACGGTATTCATCTAGTCTAGTTATGATTTGTGGACCATGTTCATATACAGTATTCTGTTTACAATTTTGATAAATGTTTGATATCAAGATTTCACCCTTTTCAAATCTCTCATGTAACTTAGTCATTTCATTATTTTAATATGTTATAAGCCGATATATATACAAATGCTTAATGATGGACATTACCCTCTGTCAACCCTCGACATGAAATGTTTCGAATATCCTTTGTTCAAATGATAGTCAATCTATACATTGCCGCATTCAGTTTTATAACTATGACGTTGAATGGGGATTGAGAAGTTTATTTCTTGCCGACCACGTTGGTTTTATCAGTCGTCGTTATTGGTTCTTCTGATAATCGATTCTGTTGTTCAAATAGATAGCCTTTTACTTTGGAGTATTTTAGTTGTTGTAGATATCTTTCTGCATGGAACGAGTTAGTAAAATCAACAAAACTATTATGATGATTTTGTGTGTATATGTATAATATGTTGTTGTAGAACAGGTGCTGGAGGGGATGTTATGAAGGGTATGGTATGGGTATGCATGCGTGTTCCGTATTTCGTATTTGTAGGAGTTGGGTTGTAGGTGTTCTCTCTTGGTTCGTGATGGAGAGTTGTATTTACTTGTCTCTTGGTCCTTGATGGAAAAGATTGTGTATGTTAAAAGTGACTGGCGTGTTTTCATCTTTGTCGATTCGTAGACATGTGTGATCTCCATCTGTCTCACTATATGTGATGTTGAGAGAGACGAGTATCTACCGATATATGTAAATGTGAGTCGCTAGGAATCGGCCTCGTGTTCGTTTCGAAATATCTAAACGGTCTTATGTAATCGACACTAGTGTCTGTCTCTGCGTAATATGTGATATTTTATATTGACATGTGCAGAACAATTCTTTTCAAACTGTGCTGAAACTTGCCATGTATTGGAATAGGTATTAAATTCCCACGTATTTCCAAATAGTCATACGCATTTGTATCGCTGTAGGTCTTGTGTGATTTAGGTCGGCACACTGGTACGAAGTCGTTCACATCCACCATCATCCGTGAATATGTGATGTATTGGAAAAAAAAGAATGAAAAATATACGACTAACCCCTCAAATGACCACATTTTTCCAAATGATTGACTCCTTCTCTGAAATAACATCTCCCCATCTCTTCTCTTATTAATCTCGCCATCATAGACTGCACCCATTGTTCTCGTAGCACGGCGTCTTGGGCTTGTTTCAAAGCTGTGTTGTCGTCATAATTGACTCCGATAAACGTAGGTTCGACTGTTGGTTTTGATGCGAGAAAGCTGGCGGATTCGGGGGTTGGCATTGTAAAGCAGTAAGTGACACTGTTATATGAGATGAAGAAGTGTAAAAGTTATGCAGTTGGGCGATAGTATGAATGAATGGAGTCGAGGAATGTGGTTCCAAAATAAGGTTTGTGGATTTGAACTTCACATACCACGATACGATCTATTCATCTTCATTGCTTTTACAACAATAACACAATTTACATTTATATCTGGTATCAATACATATATCTATTGTCCTTGAACATATAGGAGGCTGATGTTCATTATCATTGACTGGTCAATACCATTATATCGTCCTGCTAATCATATAGACTAAGTATAATTGCAAACACATCCGCTTTCGTATTCACATTCCTCAAACTTTTTATTCCTTCAATATCTCTAGACTCAGAAAAGAAAGAACACTTCACGTTCACACAAAGACGCAAGCAGCTTTCACACATCACCACCGTATCTTCAAAATGTCCTTCTTGTCGTTCCATGTCACATTCTCTTTCCTTTTCCTTTTTTCTTCATATCATTTCCATATCTCAATCCTCTACATCTTCACACATTGAATACGAGCAATACCACTCTATAACCGAAAACAAGATTATACAATGTTGATCCTCGCACCAATTCCCATTCTAGATCCAATGTCTCAAATCATGATTCGCGACGCCATTACAGTCGATTCAATCACTTCTTCATCGTCTTCTGTGCAAATTAGCAAATCTGTCATTGTCGGACTTGTATTTCTCATTCTAATTTCCACGGTTGTTTTGTCATTGGTCTTGTGGATTTTATTCAGACGGCCATCCAAGTCTTCATCTCGTCCTTCACGTCGCTGTTGTGATTTCAAATTCTTACGTAAATTGCGAAGATCAGGTCGTAATGTTTCCAAAATTCCTGATGGGAACGTCGAGCAGGGGAAAGTTGTTAGTCCAGTTGTAGCTGATGATGGGTACGAGAGTGATGACAGTGGTGAAGGTGATTGTCAGGCTGTAGAGCAGCAGGTAGATGGGAAGAGGGTTCTGACTGTCAGAAATCCGTAAGGAGAATATTACAAATTGAGAATTGAGAATGGAAAAGAGGAACAGAATGACTGTTTATCGATATTGGAGGAAAAGTCAGGAAACATTTATATAAAGCCATGTACAAATACTATATGCAATAATTTATGCTTGATATATTGATCATTATTCAGATACCCTAACAGTCGTGAATCGTAAAATCATAATAATTTTCAGCTGGTATTGTTTTCTGCCCACGAAACCCAGCGTTTAATCACTTCGTCGACAGCCTTTATGCCTTCCATTGTGTTATCTATCTCAAACCACTCTCTATGTTCTTTTCCGCACACCAAGCAAGATTGCTTACGTCGTCTATCAGCAAGTTCGAGATGTACAAGTCTTTCGACACGTTGCACATGGGGAACTTTTTTGACTTCTGTCCCTTCAATAAGCAGCCTACCATCGTTAGACGGTGATAGCTCGTAAGGTTGGGCAATTATGTTTGACATGTTTGGCGATGATGAAGACGAAATGTAAGGATACCATCGTAATAATTGTGGTGAGTACCCACATTGCTGACTCCATTGATTCATTCGTCGATGAACATTACTCGCTCTTCCAATTTTCAAAAGAAGAGATGAAGATGGCTTTGAGGAACGACTTGGTTCGAGCGTAGGTGACAAACGAAAGACGTAGATATATCCAGCTGCATTAGTAAGAGATAATGGTTTGGCGAGCTCGGCTGAAAGGATTCCTGCCTTTTCTGCGCTCAGATGAGATAGGTAAGACATGCTATAACCAGCGATTGATTTACGAGCGCTCTTAGCCATTCCCATAGGCGATACCGTCAAAGAGACCGGACTTGAGTAGTTGATTTTCCTGATTGGAGAACCATTTGCTGAAGAAGGAGTAATAATCAAAGGGGTAATTGACGTTGGCCTCGACGATGATTGTTGATCTACGACTGACCATCTGGTTTGACTCATCTGCACTTGTCTTGGTCGATTGTAACGAATAAGATCATACCGAGGATCCTCTGTTTCCTCGGCGATTGAAAAACAACACAATTTTGACCATAATGATGGACGTTTTTGACGATACACTTCTCGACGAGGTCGTCGCTGGTTATCCTTGATAAAAGTTTCACTAGTGTCGCCGAGGTTTACAACTCCAAGTCTTTCGACTAAAGAATCAATACTGCATCGTCCAGCCAGATTCAGCGCATGAGTCGATGTTTTTCGAACTGACGGAGAAGTTGTATTTGTTATTATTTGAGCTTGATCCTGATGTTGCCAACAATATGCCTGGTGCAAGACATCTGAGACCCGTCCATTTGCTCCAATATTCAAGTTTGATATTGATTTGTTAGACGCGAGGACAGATATAGATCGTCTACATGGTTTCCCAGCTGTAGTGAGTCCTTTACAAGTCGATGCCGGATTCTTTGAGTCGTTTCTTGATAATCTTGATTCGGGTGTAAGATTATAGTATGTCATGAGGTATGAAGAATATCATCAATAAATGAATGGTTGTCATTAAATCATACTAGTTTGCATTGAACGTTTGGCCAAAAGTGGCTGGAATGTGGCTGGTACTGAATATATTACGACATCGAACAGATTCACTTCGAAAGAGCATAAGCCCTTGACTACCCTACAAGACTTACTGGCTTTGGGAAATGATTTCACACCCTGATCCAGATAAGATGACATGAGCAAGAAAGATGCGATGGCGGTGCTGAGACGCAAGCAGCCATTCAATAAGGAATGAGAAATGTCGCTGGAATTGATTTGACTTTCCGGATCTGCTTGCCGAATTCCGAATGCGAATCTTTCCACCCAGAATTTTTTTATCCAACATGAACATTCATTTATTGATGTAGGCAATATGGCTTCTGATGTAGCTATGAGTCACGAGCAAATGCTGCACTTGCTGCAACAAGCTCATACTCGACTGCAAAAGAAAACAGATGTGTCTATCATGGAGAAATCTGCGATTGACCTGAAGATTCCGGCTCGCAATTCTCTACTGGCGATAGCAGAAGCACAATTAAAAGGCCCTGAGTCAAACAAATCCTTGGTCACTACAACTCAACACCCAGGTCTCGCAAAATCAGACAACTCACTGCGTGCTCGTACGGTGGAAGATCCAGTAGCAGTACAGAAGCAGAAATCAGCGGTATGTATTTCACTTTTCATTATCACTACCAGTCTAGGAGGAAAATTTATCCCAAAATCTATTCTTGACGCGGACGTCGAGTAATCGTTATGATTACTTGTCTGCACATATGAGGGTTTTATATCATAGTTACTCTGAGCCATATTTAATTTGACATTTTCAATTTTGGAGTATCATTTCCGGACGATTGCTAATAAATTTAGCAGAACAAAAGAGCCACTGCGGGTCAGCAATGGTACAACTTACCAAAGACTGATCTGACGCCAGAGTTAAAAAGAGATCTACAATTACTCAAGATGAGAAACGTGCTGGACCCTCATCGACATTATAAAAAGGGAAATGGTAAAATGGCTGCACCAGAGTTCTCTCAAATAGGAAGGATAATCGAGGGGCCCACAGAATATTTCTCTGGTCGTATAGATAATAAAAGTAGAAAGCGAACATTTGTCGAGGAGATTTTGGAAGCCGAGCAACAAACTGGTCGATTCGGACGAAAATATGGTGATATTCAAGTCAAGAAAACAAGTGGCAAAAAGGCACATTATAAAGCCGTGAAAGCCAAACGAACAACGTCTTATAAAAAGAGTTGAATGGCATATTTGAATCTAATTACAAGGATGATACTATGGCCAAAATCAACGTCTAAAGGATCGTGATTAGTCCTTGCGGCAACTAGAGCTGGGGCAGAAAATCAAGGACTTACCTGTAGATCAGCTGCAGCCTCTCGTCCAGCTTCCAATACCTCATTGTGGTCTGCTTTACCTGAACTTAGATGATCATCAAGTTGTTGTGTGGTCATTGATTGAATTGATTCATCATCACCTCTTGGCACATTCTGTAGCACTACATTGTTTGTCACGAGACTTAGTGCTAGAACTCTCAATCCACTATGACGAGCAACAATGACTTCGGGGACAGTCGACATTCCTACTACATCAGCTCCAAGTTGATGTAACATTCTACATTCGGCTCGAGTTTCATATGATGGACCGGATACAAAAACGTATACTCCTTCTTGTAGTACTCTCGATTGATTTGAGCGTTTTATTGTAGCCCATAATTCATGCGCCATTCTTCGGAGACCTAGATCATATGCATCCGAAAGTGGTGGGAACCGAACACCAAAGTCATCTTGATTTGGTCCTCTTAATGGGTTGAATCCAACCAAGCCTGGAAGATTCAAATGCTTGTTATTCATCAGCAAATTCTCCTCCCGCAAAGGTCCAACTTGTTAATCAGGCTTACATCATTGATTAATACAATATCACCAACTTTAAGATTTGGATTTACACCTCCAGCTGCATTAGTCACTATGTTTAGTTAGACAACATGGCAGTATGGTATTGAGATGGTCTGGCTAACAAATCAAAGTCTGTACATCAAGTAATCGACACACTCTTGTTGCAAAGGTTGCCATTTCCATAGAATGACCTTCATAGAAACTAAGATTGATTAACGTTTAGTTGTGAAAAGGCGAGCAGCTGTGAGCACAGATCACTCACTGTGCTCGACCTGATAGTAATACTACAGGGACTTTGTTCTTTGGATTATAGCCAAATACAAGCTTGCCAGCATGTCCAGGTACTATAATTAGATAGATCTCTTGTCAAGGTTGATTATAATTATGCAAAGTTAATTATACACCCACCTGTAGTTTTTGCAAAATTAGGTATATCAGAATAAGAAATTGATACAGCAGTGTTTGATTCTAGCATATCTACTAAACCTCCTTGACCCGAACCACAAACAATTGCAACTCTTGGTGATTGAAGTGTTGCATCTTGTATTTGTGAACGAATGTAATTCACAGCTTGTATAGCTTTGGAATACAATTCCGATTTTTGTTTGTCATTCTCCGTCATCTCTACTGTGTTTAGTATCAGTATATATGTACAAATTACTTTGATACTTGTCTCTATTGTCCGTTGATTGAACCCAGTCGATTCTAATTCTGCCAAAGCGGTCACTTTTATTTCACGTGACTACCTAACAAACAAAAAGTTCACCTTGATAAAATACACCATCATTACCAATAGTTTACAAGTAATATAGCCAATTGAATAGTGACATGGCTAATCCAGCCGTGACTCGATCGACATTGGGGAGTATCAGATTTATACGAGTGAGTCTATAGCAATAGTGTCTACTCCACATTCCTACACTTCACTAACAGAACCCTTCATCACAGAAATCATGTACGATACTAGAATCCCCTTTTGGAACATGCATACGAGAACAACGACGAACAATCTACCAATCCCGCCAACCCTGGCACGCAGACAGCAACCCCATCCTCGAGCGCGCACGATATCAAGACCCGGACTTTGACAACAACATGGGCGACCTATCCGACACGTACGTTTTCTTTTCCTTTCTGCACCTCGTTTCTTTCCCATCAAGCTAACTCGTCGCAGCGCCCGAGGGTTTACTCTCCCCGCAATACCGACGTCGTTACCCAACCACCCCGTCGGGATCAGCGTCCCGCCGTCCATCGCCGCCGAACTGTCCCGTCTCCGCCTCCCTCGCGCCGTGCAATCCGCCTACCTCCGCCCTCTCCACCGCGCTCCGCAGTCCTCTTCTTCGCCGACCGTCTGCACGGTGCAGTTCCGCTCCTACTCTCCCGTACAGCTGAACCTCGCGGTCGACCTCGCCATCAGAGCAGCGTATTACCTCTATTTACCATGTAGTGGCGGGATCCCCCTCCCGCGCATCGTCGAGCGATGGACGGTCCCGAAAGCGAATTTCATTTTCAAAAAGTCGCAGGAGAATTTCGAGCGGAGGACGTGTCGGAGAATGTTGTCCCTGAAGGAAGGTGACGCAGAGACTGTGCAGTGCTGGCTGGGGTTTTTGGCAAAATATTCAGTCCATGGCGTGGGAATGAGAGCGGAAGTCTTTGAATATGGAGGTGTTGATACCGCCAAAGAAATGGATGGAAAGGTTACGGACGAGGTCAAGGAGAAGATAAAAGAGAGATTAGAATTGGTGGGTAGGAGAAGGGATTTTATCAACGGTAGTAAACGATTGCAGGCAGAGACTAAACATCTTATTCATGATAGTTTGTGGAAAGGTATGTATGGTAGTATGGGACCTGGTGGAGCTAGTAGATATAGAAGAGAGAGATAGAAATAATCACTAGAAAACAAAATAGGATGATGGAAAATGTCAAGAGTTATACAATTGTAAAATACATACATGAATCATAAAAATAATAATGATAATGGTAGTAGGTAGTATGATGATAGTAATCAGGTGGTAGAAAAAGGAGCTAATACATCCTTTGCTATCCCATCTACTAACCCTTGTACATCTCCGATTTCCTTGTCTCCTGCATTCAAATATCCTTCCAACATTTGTTTCAGTACATTTGCTCTTACAGGTTTGGCCAAGTAATTATTCATACCCGCCTCTAGACATTTTTCTCGATCACCTCTAATTGCAGATGCCGTCATTGCTATGATAAGTACGTCACTGACTATCGGATTCGAGTTTCGTCGGATTTCTCTAGTCGCATTATATCCGTCGAGAACAGGCATTTGACAATCCATCAATACTAGATGAAATGGTTCATCTGTTGTTGCAGCTTGTATCAATGCATCTACAGCTTGTTGACCATCAGGATATGCTTTACATCGAAATCCCAACCTTTCGACAAAAGAAATGGCAATCTTTTGATTGATTGCATTGTCTTCTGCAATACAAATCTTTATCTGATCTCGAGAGATATTGCTAATTGATCTATGAGGATGTGTAGATGACGTATGGGCGTCATTTGTAGTGACTCGATAGATTGACATTGGGTCTGTATTACGTTCAGCAACGCTGTTGGTAGCTCGAGCTGCCTGATCAACCTTTTGAAAGGGAATTGAAAAAGCAACAGTAGTACCGACACCATATTCTGATGTCAACCATATCCTACCCTTCATAATTTCGATAATAGCTTTACAAATCGAAAGACCGAGACCGGTACCACCGTACGATCTTGCTGTTGAACTATCTGCTTGACTAAATGGTAAAAACAACTTTTTCTTTTGTTCTTCAGATATTCCTATACCAGTATCGGTTACGGAACAAATGACTTGAACTATAGTATCCGTCTCGTGTTTAATCACGGCTTTGACAGTAACTTTACCCTTTGCCGTGAATTTATATGCATTTGATAATAAATTCATCAATACTTGGTGTAATCGGACTGGATCCCCCATGACAAGCATATCATTTGAAATTTCCAACTCTTCAACAGTCTGTAAACCTCGTTCGAGATTGGTATATGACAATGCACGAACTACTTCACTTATAGTTTCGTTGAGTGACAATTGGACATTAAACATTTGCATCTTTCCAGCCTCGAGTTTAGAAAAGTCAAGAATATCATTGATCACAGACAATAATGTATCAGCACAGACCCGTATTGAATCTGCATAACCCTCTTGTTCTTTACTTAGCGATCCAGCCTTTAACAACTCAGACATACCAATGACACCATTCAAAGGCGTTCTCAATTCATGACTAACGTTTGCCAACAAGACATTCTTCGCTTTGGCAGCTTCTTCTTTCAGCCGTAACATTTCCATTGCTTGAATCTCTGCCGCTTTTGCCTTTCTCTCGGCCTCACGAGCTTGATCTAATGCTTGTTTTTGAATCTCCAACATGGCGACATTACTAGCAGATGCCTTTTCAAGTTTTTTAAAGAGCATCGCATTAGCAATCGAGATTGATACTTGATTGACAAGCAAGCGAAGGACGGCCGTGTTTCTTTGAGTGAATGATCTTGGAGGACCTTGGATATATATACAACCTAGAAGATCATCATCACCGTGTATAATGGGAATGGCAATTATTGCACAACCTTCAGGGCTATCACGTGTAGCATTTATATGCACTGCAAACCTCTCATCCTCGACAATATTCGGAATAAACAGACTTTCCCGAAATCGTAGACAATACAAGGTTACTGATCTCGCCACCGAGTCCGGTGTACTTTCCAGAGTTTTACCCAACAAGGTGCTAACGTGACCATCAACACCACCCCTTAATGCCGCAATTACCCAGCGATGATCATAGTTCTTCACGATTACGCCTCCAACCTCGGCGCCAGTAGCATCGACAATAATATCCGTGAGACTTGCGAGTAATTTTTCAATATCGAGTTCGGATGATAAAAGCTGTGAGGATTCAAGAATGGTAGCAAGATCTATCATGTCAAGACCTAATGCTGATAGACCGCTGTGATCAACCCCGGCAGTACTGACACCTCTTGCTGGACTTGGACTATGATCTTGGTTGTTGTCGGCAGTAGTGTTGTGGAGTACATTTGGCGTTAACCATAGTTTCGTACGCTCTTCGGATGTCAAAGATAGCATGTCGTCCTCATTTCGAGTCAATTTATATTGATTATTACCAGTATTGGTCTCTATAGTTTGGACACCAACATCGCATCTCGTCGGACCTTCTGTTCTATGAATTGTAAAGGCATGTTTTTCACGAAGTTGTTGTATTTTACCATGAGCACCAATACTTCTATACGCAGCATTGGCATCATCAATCAGACTACGTGCTGGACGCGTGGAACCTTTTCGAATCAAAAATTCCGCATACAATTCATTCGCTAATCCAGTGTCGATTACAAAACCGTGCACAACGGCGTGGTTGATTGCAGCTTCATACTCTACAATACAGATCTCATGATGCATTTCCAACTCTGCCATTTCTGCCCCAAGTATATGCAAAAAAGTACCGAAATTGGCATCGTTAATGTGACTGACAGCCTTGATCGACTCTTGAATTTGCCGAATCTTTCCAAGGTATGCTTCTTTGTTCGTGTTTTCTGGCTCGGCTCGAATCTTTTCGATCATTGACAAAGCAAAGAAGAAATTCGTGAAATAATAAAATCTCATACAGAAAAGAGCCTTGACTGGTTCTTCAAGCTGTTGACCAAGTTCGAACGCTTCTTCGTAATAACCATAGCGATACAATAAAGCCAAATGATAACAGTCATATATCGTTACAGGTCTTGACGGGGACGACGACTTTTCACGGATGAATTTGTGATAATCCATCATGGAATGATTTGAGTCATCCATGATAGTTGATGGACATCGAAAGAGTGTTTTACCCTGCATGGCTCGTGCATATTGCCGGACACCGACGAGAATCGAACCGCCTCTGAGGTCTTGACTCCAATTAGGGATCTGTTCATCTAAATCACTGATATATTGCTCGACTTCATTTAGATCCTGACTAGCCCATACTTTGTATGCAGCTGTAACTCCAGTGTTCAATGTTTGTAATATCTTATCGCCAGCCATGATCGTAGCTTCTAAACCACGTTGTAACGGAATCAATTGCTCTGCCATGCTAGTCTCGATATGTCCGATGAATAGCGCGTGCAGTGTCCATCCACGGCCATTTGCATAAGCTTCTTGCTGGAAAGCATGCATGATATTCGTCGCCCAGCCTCCCATCTTGACGCCAAATTCTAGCATTGAAAATCGAGCAATAGCTATTGATCCAACATGGATAAAGCCAAGCACGACTTGTGGAAATAAACCACGGTCGAGATAGAGATGTAGAATAGTCAGGGTCATTTGGTAGAACAACAGCGAATCAGACCTGCAATTGTGTCAGTCATATACTTGGAATAAATTAATTGGTGCTTTATATGCTTACCAGAATGCTGCAGAAAGCATTTCTACCATGACTGCACCCGTTGTTCTCAGATCTGAATCAATGTAAACGTGTTGCCGGCCCAGATCTGGTTCCTTGTCCAGAAGAAGCGGAACTATCCTTTGCAATTCGACGTCACATTCTTCCCATGTTCTTGACTGATTGTGATACCCCATATCTGTCAAGGCACTCGTCATTGTTTCAAATGCCTTTTTACTGTCACCCTGTTGTGTATACATACGTGAGCGGATCACATATGCAGAGCTACGATCTGCTGCAGTTCTTGCGTGCTTAAATATCTGATCAATATGCTCCTTAGCTCCTTCGAAATCTTCAAGATACCAGTAAGATCCTGCTATTTGCGTGACGAGTGTCAAGACTTCTTCATAAGTTGTGTCAACCTTTGTCTCGTCAACATGCCAGATGTCCTGTCCCAGGAGTTGTCGTGCTTGATTCAAAAAGTAGACAGAAGTCTGTCGTGCACCTTGCTCACGAGAAATCTCCGCGGCATGGTAGAGCAGCTGTCGAAACGGTTTGTAAGTTGACGCACGCGCCTTGATAACTGGTAAAGCTTCACATATATGTTGAGTCTGGTCAAAAAGAGCTTGAGTTGGCTTTGTGCTATCCCATGAATCATGTTTCATCATGGCCGCGGCTATCACGAAATGCATTTCATCTTCCTGATATATTCTTCGGAGCTGCTTTGCAATTCCAATATATCGATCATGACTAAATCTAAAGCGATCTTCTTCGTCAGTAGCCATTATGGCAAAGGACGCCAGTGCTGACTGTAACGCAACAACAGAGTCTTGTGCTCTAGGGGGGAGTAATTCTGGAGGTGACGCTTTTGAGCAGTCACAGCTCATCACCCTATTCAGTAGAGTAAAGGTAAAGGTATTTCCAATAAGACTGGCCCAACAAAGAAGTGTTTTTGCGTCCTGCGATAGATCCATCAACCGCCTATAGATGTACCCGTCTGAACTCACATCTGTATGTGACTGATCTGTGAATTTATTGAATACCGTCTCAAAATCACACTCCCATTGTGACGCTTTCCAAGAATAATATATGCCTTTATTGGAATAGCATTGATCCAGCAACTCTCTTACGTAGACTGGTACACCTCCGGACTTTTGTTGAATCACAGCTACGAGAGGCATGCAGTATTCGACTGGTCGATGTAATGCTGCTTGTATATATTCAGACGTTTGCTCTTCGGTAAACGGCTTGAGTTCTATCATAGTAGCGTGATCGGCCAGACCCCAAGTCTTAGTCGGTAGGTTATCAATAGAACGATATGCTATTATGAACACGACGGGAGTACCAGCAGCTATGACGGAATGCATAAGATCCACACTCTCGTCATCAGCATACTGGACGTCATCTAAACATATACAAAGCATTTCGTGCATAGCAAGGATCCTCAAAAAGTCAACAAATATATGAGCAAATCTTCGATCTTTCACAACCCCGCCAGCCTTGAGCCAGTGAGCGGCGTGCGCGTCGCGGTCAACATCATTTTGAGATCCTCCAAGACTTTCTGCGTTTGTTGACGTATCGATCGTACCTGTATGTTGTAGTTCTGGTGATATGAGCCAGGGAGGAAGCTCGAGCGTTTTGTGTAACGATGACCACACTGGCCGAACGAGGGCTCGAATTTGTTCATGCAAACTAGTCGTGACATCGCTTTCTGAAAACATCTGACGGAATAACAATGACATTATACGCAACGCAGGCTCAAAAGGTGCTTTGCGAGACGGATCACATTTCGCCGAAGCATAATAACCATGTTCGCGGGCAAAAGATTGCACCCGCAAGATAAGCGACGACTTGCCAAGTCCAGTATCGCCCGCAATGGCCACAATCTCACAACGGCTAGTTCTTCGAAGTTGCTGCGCCTTTCGCAGTAAACCATCTTTACTACCACCAGACAAGACGCTTTGCTCGATGCTTGGTATCGAGACCCTACTACTGTTCGATTGATGCTTCTGAAGAGAGTTGTCGCCTAAACTTGCTTCTGCCATCGCTTCCTGAACATGCGCGCTACGCCTTTTCGCCGAAGGAGAAACATTGCCGTCACCATTTGTTGACGATTTGCTGTCCTTTTCTTTCGAGAAAGTGCTAGCCGTGTCAGAAGCTGTAGCATTCTCGGCAAAAGACTGCTCATATCGTTCACTCGCAAATGATGAAGCTGCTCGTAATGACGTTATGGCTGATTTGGTAATGGCTGATCGATTGGAGGCGGCAGCGAACGCTCGCTCAATAACACGCTTTATCGCGTCCAATTGCTTTTGACGTCCGATCAATCTGGATGGATGGTGAAACGAGCTCGATACATCCTTGGTACCAAGTTTGAAGTTTGCCAGTCCTTCTGCATTACCCATTTCAAGCATTTCTTGACATTTAACTAAATCATATCGTAGTCCTGCCGCGGACTGGTATCTTTCACCCATGTTACGCTGAGTCATCTTGTGTATAATCTTCGACAGGGCCGAACTAACATCCGGTCGCTTTGACTCTATCGGAGCTATCCTTCGACTTAGCACGTTTTGCATGATTTCGAGAGGGCCTGTGCCTGGAAAGGCAGGCTCATCAGCAAGCATGGTCCAATATAAGACACCCAAACTGTAGATGTCTGTGCGACTGTCAGGTTCTGCAGGTGTACGACCAGTCTGTTCTGGAGCAATAAACTGCAGTCTATGCTCGACTCCAATTTGTGAAGTTACGACACTCCAGCCAGCAGAAGTCAGTCCATTCTCGAATGACCGTGCCCCGGATCCAAAGTTAACGAGTTTGACTACACCCGTCTCTTTATTAAAATGGAACGCATCTCCTCGTAATTCTCCATGCACAATCTGCGAACCGTGATGCATTTGTTCCAAACACTTGGCCGCGCCTAATGCAAAAGTCATGAATATTCGGAGCGGAGTCTTATGGTGGGTTGGCCTTCTCGTAGATCCAACAGTTTTACTTATTGCCTCCACCGGCTGGACAGGTTGCGCCCTGTAAAAGTTTGGACCAAGCTCGACCATGTCTACAAGATAATTATTTCCAGGGCTCTCAGAGATCATAGCGACCAATTTCACATCTCCAGCTTGTCGCACTGGTAATCTTAGAAATTCTATAGGTTTGATGAACACATCTTGTTCGTCATTTGATTCTGATCTAATCTTTTCGGCCAGACGATATTCTCTTTCCAAACGCAGGGCATGTCTTGACACTCTGGCTACCACTAGCTGTCGCTCCGCCGCGGCTCGAAAATCTTCCGTCGTCGTTGAATGCTCATCGTCATTGTCTTTTGTTACCAAAGCATGCTGTTCTGGCCGTCTGGAACCCCAAACATGCCAGTTGTCATACGACTTGAATTATAATCAGTATTGAAATGACATTAGTATGAGATGTTTGGAGAACGTACTGAGTGAAATGGAGGTTTCGAATTGTCCCAATCATAATCTGATGCATCTTGTTGTAATCGAAGAAACAATCGTGATGTTAGAATCTGGTCATCGAGTTCTGCTCTACTCTTTCCTTCCATTCTCGGATCGTCTTGACCCTTTCAAGCTATATCGTTACTCAACACAGATGCCTGGGAAGCTGTACGACACCTCTCCAATCATTGTTATATGATATCTGTGAATGGCGATGGTATGAATTATCTGCTCCAACAATCTGCTATAAACCCTTTACTACTGTACAAACAAGATATCGTTCGTTGTTGAGTTCACGATCCACGTTGTGTCAAACAGAGCGTGGAATTCAGCGCGACTACGTCATAAGCAATCTACTAAAAATAACTCAAAAAATGCTAACCCGAAAATTTAAGGAGCGCTCGTGCCAAAAAAAGAAGTGTTGCTATATCTCCACGTGGGAATCAATAATGTAAAGTAACGATACGCAGGCTCGAGATCTTTGTTGAATCGATCTCGAAAAACCTGGCATCTCAAGCATTATCATATTATTTCGTCTCTACATATTCTATCAATGGATAAAAGCGTGTTGAATTTTGGTCCAAATGTGCAAATTGCATGATCATGTCAGCCATACATGAACCGATCACGGATTATAGTCAAATCATAGTTTTAAAGTCTTGGGTTGTTCCCATGTAAAAGTTTGATCTGTAAAGTGACCATTCTTCGCCGTACGGTTGTAGATCGGCTTTGTCAAATCTAATTCCCGTACAATCACACCAGGTCGGAGGTCGAAATTGTTGAGGATAATCTGGACCAGCTCATCAGAAGTCTTGTCTGAGGTGCCATACGTTTCAACGAATAAAGAAAGAGGCTCAGCTACACCAATGGCATAAGACAATTGCACTAATGCTCGTCTGGCAAGTTTGGCAGTAACGAGTGATTTTGCTATCCATCTTGCAAGGTATGCAGCAGATCTGTCGACCTTTGAATAATCTTTACCTGAGAATGCACCACCTCCGTGAGCTCCCCAACCTCCATATGTGTCGACAATAATCTTACGACCAGTAAGACCAGCATCGCCTTGCGGTCCACCGATTATGAAAAGACCTGAAGGTTGAATCTAAGACATGAAATCAGCTTCCTACATAGTTCTAGATTCCATTATTGGGCCAACTTACGTGATACACCGTTCGTTCGTCAAGATATTCTGCAGGGATGACTTGTTTGATGATCTTCTCCTTGATCTCCTTTCGTAACTGCTCGGTCGTGATGTCTGGGCTGTGCTGTGCAGATACGACGATGGTGTGTACGCGTTTTGGGACTACGGCGCCGCCATCGTGCTCATACTCCACTGTGACTTGGGTCTTTGTGTCTGGTCGTAACCAAGGAAGCGCACCAGACTTTCGGGCGTCCGTCATGGCTTTATTGAGTCTGTGTGAGAGGAGTACTGTTAAAGGAAGCAATTCCGGAGTTTCGTCAGTCGCATATCCAAACATTATGCCTTGATCACCAGCACCGAGGTTCTCCAAAGCTTCATCGTAGTGTAGACCTTGCGCAATATCTGGAGATTGCTCCTCTATAGCGACAAGTACATTGCAAGTTTTGTAATCGAAACCTTTTTCAGAACTGTCATAACCAATCTCCTTGATAGCATTGCGAATGATTTTCTGATAATCAAGTCTGGCCTTTGTTGTGATTTCACCAAAAACCATAATCATCCCCGTCTTTGTAGCCGTCTCACAAGCAACCTTTGACAAAGAATCCTCGGCTAAGCAAGCATCCAGAATCGCATCACTGACTTGATCGGCAATCTATAGAGTTTTGTAAGCTTGTAATCACACAAACAAATCTATAGTAGTCTAACTTTATCCGGGTGTCCCTGAATCTATGATTAGCCATGTTTCCATACTTGCATTCTGACGGAATGTTTGCTTACCTCTCCGACCGACTCGGATGTGAAAAGAAAGCGATTGTTACCATGTGCGGCAATGCCATTTACACCATTTGCATGGACCATATTGAAGCAGTATTTAGAAATCTATGCTGGAAAAGCCCTATAGTAGTACAAGATATTGAGAAAGTAAGCGAAATGAATTTAAAGGTTACAAGTTGAAGCACGGAAAAAGAACAGCTGGTAATGGTTCGTTGAGTATTTTCTTTGTCGAGTAGACATGATTCGATTTCTATATTTTTTCTCCACAATTTTTTTGCGTAACCTCATAGTGAAGTGACGCGATTTGCAAAGTCAACTTTATTTACTGAACTCAAATTGTACAAGGGCATGTCTTGGCATAAATTTTACGAAAAGTTCACTTCGTCCTGTCAAGTTTGACATTGATCAATTGGTTTTTGAATGAAGCAAAGTCAGGCGATGAGATGAGTAAATTTGGAGTGCTGGCGATAGGTCCGGCTGGTGCCGGCAAGACTACATTCTGCTCAGCCCTTATACAGCATTTGAAAACGAATCGCCGTTCATGTTTCTATATCAATCTAGATCCCGCTGCAGATGAATTCGTATTTCAGCCTGACTTGGACATCAAAGATCTCATTTCACTCGAAGATGTCATGGAAGAACTTCATCTTGGTCCAAATGGAGGGCTGATTTATTGCTTCGAGTTCTTGCTGCAGAACATGGATTTCCTGACGGATGAACTGGAAACTCTGACGGATGAATATCTGGTCATTATAGACATGCCTGGTCAAATTGAACTATATACTCATGTACCAATATTGCCTAGTCTAGTCAAGAATCTCAGCCGTGGAAGTTTAAACATGAACTTATGCGCCGCGTACTTGCTTGAAAGTACATTTGTGATCGATCGAGCTAAATTCTTCGCTGGGACACTTAGCGCAATGAGCGCGATGCTAATGCTCGAGGTACCGCACGTCAATATACTCAGCAAAATGGATTTGGTCAAAGGATCCGTAGCGAAGAAGGATTTGAAGAGATACATTGATCCTGACATCAGTTTACTGGATGAAACACCGGCAAATGGCCTCATCTATGCGGATGACAATGACGATGATCTACATGGACCACAAAGGATCATGTCTGGTAACTCTTTTCAGAAACTTAACCGAGCTGTCGGTCAACTGATTGACGATTTCTCCCTTGTTTCGTTCTTGAAGCTTGACGCACAAGATGAAGACAGCGTGGGCGCAATATTAAGCTATATAGATGATGCTATTCAATACCATGAGGCCCAGGAACCACGAGAGCCAAAAGACGAACTGCAAGATGAAGGTGATTGAGGATAGTAATGCTTTGCAGCAAATTTAATATAAAATGTATCTGGCTATGCCTTATACAGTAGGATTTTCTGTACCAGATCAGGTACAGGTCCGGTCGAATACAGACACGGAGACCATACCATCTTCAGTGAATCTATGGAATAAGAATTTCCATATGTTCGGTTTCGGGTCTGATCAGACAAGCTGCTGGTCATCTTGTTCTGGCTCTTACATCCCCAGTACAGCTTCTCAAAGTTCTGGAATAATGTCCGGAGGATTACCAAGTCAGCATGTGATCGCGGGTGCAGATGGCAAAGACTAGATCAGAAAATAGACCACATCAAAAATGGCAATTACGTCATGCTTTATTATGTAACCACATGTATATAATCTCATCAAATGTGAATGCGGATACCCACTCGTGCCAGTGCTTTGATCAGTGATCTTGTGGCCATCTTCTGAATCCGAGGCATTGCTCAATGCTCGAATTCCGCACGGCCGGATTCAACCCTTACTCGACGAAATATTCCCCCTTTACTGACAACCTTCTTGCTGTATCTGCAGGTGCGAATTTCGGTCTAGTCGGGAATGGACGACTGTATATACTCAACATCCTCCCTTCTGGCCAGATCGTCTGTGCACAATACTTTGAAACACAAGATTGTCTTTTCGACACATGCTGGTCCGAAGCACACGAGGCACAACTCCTCACGGCCGGCGGAGACGGAAGCGTCAAGCTCTTCGATATCAACGTCCCTGAATTCCCCATTGCGCAGTGGCCAGAACACGCGCGAGAGGTCTTTTGCGTAGATTGGAACCTAGTGTCCAAGGATGGATTCTTGAGCTCGTCATGGGATGGGACGGTCAAGATCTATTCCCCGGATCGAAAGGAGAGTCTGTTAAGTCTGCCGACGCACAGTTGTGTCTATAGCGCCATGTTCAGTCCCCACGCTTCGGATATCGTAACGGCGGTAGGAGCGGATAGTCACATGAGAGTGTATGATCTAAGAATGCAGCCGTCCAAGGATAATCATTTGGCTTTGATGATTCCGGTTCACGGGATGGGTAAAGGGACGAGAGTCACTGGAGGAGCAGAAAATAAAGGAATGGTGTCGGTCGGACCCTCGGAATGTTTGACGCATGACTGGAATAAATATAGGGATAATATCATTGCGACGGGGAGTGTTGATGGAGTGATTAGGACATTTGATATAAGACAACCTGGTGCAGGACCTGTGGTAGCAATGGCAGGGCACGAATATGCAGTCAAAAAGGTGGGATGGAGTCCACATTTAAGCGACGTACTGCTCAGTGCGAGCTATGACATGACTTGCAGGATATGGTCAGATGGATCAGCAATTACTCCAACTGGTGCAATGACGGGTCCAAATCGTCTGGGAGAGATCGGTAGAATGGATAATCATACAGAATTCACAACTGGCCTCGACTGGTGCTTATTTGGTGCAGAAGGATGGTGTGCTACCTGTGCATGGGATGAAAAAGTAAAGATTTGGGACATTAGAGAGTTTATGCATAGATGAGCGGTATATGCTGACACTATGCTACGAGAACATATGCCTGTGCTTGGTTTATACAGTCCCAACTGGTCTTGCGCCAGCGAGATTTATGACCTGACCGGCTCCGAATTGCCCTCGATTATATGATCCTCCAGTCCTCATATCTAATTTCCAACCAGGCACTTCAGTCCCGCTTCTCGCAACAATCACTTTCCAGATGTTGGGAAACCCAGCAGACATGGCACCTCTCTGTCGAGCACCTTGAATAGCAAGTTTCTTGAACTTGAAAGAAAGATACCCGTTGATAAAGTCTTGATTTATGAGACTACTCATTCTGGAGATGACGTCTGTCATACTGAAAAGATCATATTCCTCATCCATGCTCAGACTTGTACCCTCGACACCATCAAAGTCAGGATCTAAGTAAGACTGTGCTGTCCCTTCCACGTTCATTGGTCGACTACTTCTTTCCTGCCACCGCCATAGTCGCAGGAGAACGTTCAAATCTAAGGTCGGTGCTTTCTTCGCCTCGGGATTACCTGCATCTCCCATGAGAAGAAAGCTTTTTCTTACCAACGTCCTCCAGAGTAATACCTCGCCCCGATTTCTTAACTGTAAAACAACCCTAAATCTCGCCAGGAAAGCATGGTGAGGACCCTCTACACTTAGTCGTTTTCTAAAACTAGCAAGATCTCCTTTTCTAATGGCCATACATATTGGTTCAAACACAGGTATCAAGTCTGGTGCACATGAAGTCAATAATCTTCTCTTCGGCAGTCTTCCACATATAATATTCGCTGTTATCAAAAATATAACAATCAATCTCGCCTGTTGAGTGCATTTGTAATGACATTCCTCCCAAGACTTTTGCAGCGCTTTCTGGGCTGTAAAGAAATGTCCATTTGCAAAAGAGAATCTACCTAGATAATAAAGATACGTCACTCTTTCACTTTTAGGAAATGCAGCAAGAGGAGGGGATTGATTGTATATATTCTCGAATATCTGTGCAGCTCCTCGGATCTTTCTACATTGAAACAGGATCTTCAGACAAAGATTCGCAATAGTGTATATTCCCCTCTTTTTCCCTTCTGGCTGACCAGATGCTGTCAATCCATTGTTATTATTCGCAGTACCAGACCGATCGTTCAAGCACGTCACAAATGCCTGTCGAATAATATTCGCAGCTCTTTCAGGAAGTGTTTCTCGAGTCGATCCGTCATCTTGAGTATTAGAACGAGAATTGAGATGAGCTATAAGATGCGGTTGTTTATCCAGTCCAATTGCTAGACGCGATAACATTCGAGAATAAGAGACTACGGTTGGGAGAAGGATGACTCCCGATATAGAGTGCGTTAACGCTGAATTTGCCTTTCTGCACCTCCATATCAATATTGATCTTAATCCATGAAAGTTATCAAATGATACATACTGTACTAATTCACTGAGTAATTCATATGTAGCCAACAAATTACTGACGTCCACGTCACGGAGGAATATAAAGTATTGCGCCATAAACTTGACAAATGCCGTCCATGTCGGTCCGTCTCCGCTGCATTCTTTTATCGACGTCTCGAGTTTTTTACTACAGGTCGCTTCTATCCTCGCTTGGGTTGTAGATTGTGAATTTTGCGTCGTTGATGAGAAAGCTGTTGATTGAGAATTAGTCGCGGTGGATGGATATGCTGATCGGATCTCGCGTCGTAGAGTTTCGTAAATCGGTGCGTATGGTGGTTCGATGACGAGGTATGAACATAATTTGTTTCCGTCGCGCGATTGTAGAATGCTGGATATCTCGGAGAGAAAGTTGTTCAATGTAGGGTGGTCCATCAAGTCATTATTCGTATGCTCATCAGCTCATTTACTCATTCGTACATGTTTTATTCATTGTTTATACGTGATGATTGGTATTTGTTCTATTTGAAAATTTAAAGTTCGACGTTACAATGCATGAATTCACATGTACTATGTTCAGAGTATGGAAGTCACAAGGACGAATAGATACATCAGGGTCTATTCTAGACTCAGTGCTAGACCAATAACGTCGACATCGTTCTGTGATACGTTCATTACTATATACACATGGTTCTCACACTGAATGTGCGGTCATGACGATCGAAAACCATTCTACCATTTAACAGATACAACCATTTCGACGACAAGGGTGAGCAAGAAGCGGGTGATGTTACAGTGAATAATCTCATAGATTATCCATCTCCATTAATTCAGCATCATCGATGTCGCCACCATATTCATCAATTTCACCATTTCCAGCCGTGATCGGACCGTTTTCTGCCTCTCGTATCATAGCATCACCATAACCATTATTATAACCTCCAGCGATATCATCACCGGCCAATCTTCGATTCCTATCTTCTTCATCCATCATCTTGTTTTGATGTTTCTTCAAATCTTCAGGTCCCCATGTACTAATTCCATCCTGCATCTTGGCAGGGAAAGGAGCAGCCATTTGTTTGAGAAACTTCTTGGCTCCAGCCACAGCTTGATCAACAGACATATTCACATCCGATTCCAACATGGCACTTGATATCCATTTCGGCAATTGGGTTCTTTTACGGCCGAATCTTCTATCAGCTAGTACCATTATTCCATAATCATCTTTACCACGTAATACTCGTCCCAAACATTGAGCTGCGTGACGCATAGCGTCGAAAGATAGGAAGTCATTCTCTCGAATGTGATAATTCTCACGTAGGAACTCGAGTCGAGCTTTTAATATACGTGACTCTGTATACTGAAACGGAACACCTATACAAAGCACCGTTCGACCGAAATGATGATCAAAATCGATACCTTCAGAGACTTTACCACGGGCGACACACAGAAAGACGGCTCCTCGACCGTTTGTACATGCTGTACGATATGTCTCCAAAGCAAGAGATGTCTCGTGACTATCAGGAGTTTCGACCAGGATAAGCTTACTTTTCCATACCTGATCCAACACACCCATACCCTTCCAAGCCGAGACAATACTTTCCATATAGAGATAGGAAGGAAAGAAGACGACCATGCCATCTGGAGTAAGTTTCGCAAATTCGATCAGTAGATTACCGAAATTACGAATCACAGACGGATCGTTACGGATTTGAAAGGATGAAGAGACGGCAGTTTGATCGGCTCCTCGCGTGACCACCATCGGTAAGAATGATCGACGTGCCAAGGTCATACTATAAGACTCTTGTACTACAGTAGTGAATCCAAGCATCTTAGGATAGATTTCGAGAGGGGAAATGGTTCCAGACGTGATAATGACTGAACTGAATCTATCAAAGACCGGCTTGATGGCTATCGCCGCATCTAAACATGTCAAATGAAGAACAGGATTAGGTACAGTGGCAGTTTCCGACTCGAATGGTTCTAGAATCAAAAGAAAACCAGTTTCATAAGTCGCAACAAGCGTGGCAAATGTAGCAACTTCTTGTAACGCTTGATAATCATCAATGTTTGTAAGTTCGAGTGTACGAACTAATGAAGTCAGTCTTTCTGCACAAAATCTCAGAGGCTTTCTTTCAATAAATGTAAGCTCTTTTAGATGTTGAAGAAAGGAAGGAGGAGTTTCGGAAATGACGTGTAATACTCGCATTCGAGTCTTCAAATATTCGATAAACCGTTTTAGGAATGCAATAAAGTGTTCAGCTCGTCGTATGTTACCAGGAATAGCTTCTTTTAGTAGATCGTCAGGCAAGGCAGGATTTGCCATGAACGCTCCTTCATCTCGAGATTCATCGGCGGTCCGTAGGCCTTCGACAAGTTTTGCATATTCATTTTGGAGCTTTTCTGCATCAGTCGACTTCATCTGCGTCACCTTTGTATCTAAATTCTGCGCTCCTCGAGCAGCTTTGCGTAATGACTCCTCGGTCAAATCAATCGATAGAGATTCGATACACACATTGTCAATGTTGTGAGCTTCGTCAAACACTACTATACAATCCTTTGATAATTCTCGTGACACCCTTTCTGCAATTTTAGGGTCAAGTAGATAGTGGTAGGAATAAATAATCACATTGCAAAATGGCATCATCCTTCGAGCAGTGAAATAAGGACATTGCTTCTGTTGTTCCCCATATTTGAGCATACCATCGAGAGTCCATACCCCTGCAGGTATAAGATTATGAGGCTCCAGTAAATCAAGATTCTCGTGGTAAACACATAAATCAACATCTTCTCCTCGCTCTTTCTTCTCCTTGACAAACCCAGCAGTCAATGAACGACATCTCGAATCCACCACACTGCCAACTTTCTCTCGCTTGACCGATGGATGAAGACACAGATTTTTTCGTGAAGTAAGTCCAAGTCCTCGAAAGTCCTCTTCCGCTCCTAACTCTTGCGTCCGATATTTCATAAGATTTTTCAACTCGGCCAAAGCTTTTTCTATCTCTGACATTGTTCGAGAGCAATAGATCAATTTCCTGTGCTCCGGATAGTGCTGTTGATATGCAACAATCAAAGATAGCAACGATACGGTCTTGCCGGTTCCTGAAGGCATCTCCAATACGCAATGCCCTCCCGCGTCAAGCGTCTTTTTAAGATCGCACATATAGGCATATTGTTCGGGATAGACGCGGGGATAGGGGAAGAGTACCGGTAAGTCGTCGATGAAGAACTTCATGATCTATATGTTGCGCTATCCACCAAGATGAAGCATACTACACGAACAAAAGATGAGGCGAATTGACCATTTTGATTGGAATTAGAATATTGGATGTAGAGAACTATTATGCTGGAAGAGGCTCAATCAACTAGATAATCACAAACAGATCTACACCGTCGCTTTGCTGATTCGAATTGTCTTTGATAGAAATCGCTATATATTATTATTACATGGACGTCTGATGAGATGAATTAAGGTTTCATAATTCTGCTCTCATGAATTCATTGTGAGGTAAATGTCTCTGTGACTATTGCTCGGCGTCACGTCGCATCAAGATTCGATGACAGCCTTCAAGGTACCAATTAGTACAGACAAGACTATGATCCACTTTTCGTCATCGACCTGCTGTTACATTATCGATTGGAGGATCAAAAATCACAAGGTCATCACGTGACGTGCTTCACAAGATTTTTTTTGGTTGACAGCAATTTTTCACGGCGCAACCAAACCTTATTCCAAATTTCTCTAGACTATTTTTTTTTGGCAGGCTTCCAAAACTTCTCTTTACTTCTTCACATCTCTTTCCGAGCTACAGTCTGTAATTATTGAACAGACTTGGTAGATTTTATTGCACAGCATCTTATAAACGTATATACTACATGATGGCTACTTTACCAATGGCTTTCTATGGTCTCGAAGTACCGGCTGGCGATGTCGCCGTCCTGGCCGCTGCTGACATTCCTGCTGCCGTAAGTCCTAGTGTATTCTCTGAATATCTTCTAATTTACTGACTTGTATCAAGTTCCGTATCACTATGGCCGCAATTGACCCTTCAGCCGAGGCAGAAGATTTGGCAGAAGGTGCAAAACCTCGCGCCACTCTCAAACTCATTCGTCAGCCACTCAACCTTGAGTATGATGATGAGGATGAGGACGAGTCTGATTTTGATGAGGATGAGATGAACATGCTTCTTGCAGAGGGAAGCGAGAGTGAAGAGGATGCAGAGGAAGACGAAGAAGAGACAAAGACCAACGGTGGATCAAGTGAACCCAAGAGCAAAAAGGCTAGAAAAGCTGCTGCTGCCGCTGAGATCAAGAAACTCCTCGAATCAGAGGAGATGGAGGTTGACTCAAAAGACACAAAGACAAAAGATAAAAAGTCAAAGGTCAACGGCAAGGCTAACGGCAAGGGTAAAGATCTTGCCAGCGATGTAGACGAGGAGGTCGATGAAGACGAGGAGGATGAGGAGGACAGCGATGTCGATAGTTTCGATTCTGGTGACGAGGTTGAGGAGTTTGTCATCTGTACTCTTGACCCAGAAAAGGTTAGTAAAGTAGCTGGTCATGTTCTTCTAATAAATATCGCTGACAATAGAGATAGACTTACCAACAAGCCTTGGACATCACTATTGGCGAGGATGAGATCGTTTACTTCAAGGTATCCGGTACTCATTCAGTATACCTTACTGGAAACTACGTTGAGCCTGCTCATGATCATGATCATGAGGAAGACTACGATTCAGAAGATGACGAGGATGAGTATGATCTCACTCCTGATGAGGATGAACTCGAAATGCTCGAGGGTATGTCTGAGGATGACCTCGATGACTTGGAGGATCCTCGTCTCATTGAAGTTGACACCGAAGAGGAAGAAATGGAGGCTCCTACCTTGGTTTCTGCAAAGAAACAAAAGGCAAAGGAGACTGGCAAGGGAAAGAACAAGAGACCTGCCGAGGATAGCGATGCTGAAGAGACAACTCTCGATGAGATGATCACAAAGGCAAAAGGTGGAGAAGACAAGAAGTTGAGCAAGAAACAAGCAAAGAAACTCAAGAATGCGGCTGGTGAGGCAGTTCCTGTCACAACCAAGGATGAGCCAAAGACTGATAAGCGAGTCTCCTTCTCCGCCGAACTCGAGACTGGTCCTACTCCTTCTCCAGCAGCAACAAAGTCAAAAGATGACAAGACTGCTGGACCAAAAGTAGTACAGGGTGTTACCATTGATGTCAAGAAGCAAGGTGAAGGTGATGCGGCAAAGAAGGGTGACAAGGTCGGTATGCGCTACATTGGAAAACTCCAAAAGACCAATGCCGTCTTCGATTCCAACAAGAAAGGAAAGCCATTCACATTCACTCTTGGCGCTGGAGAAGTCATCAAAGGATGGGATATCGGTATTAATGGTTTGAGACTCGGTGCAGAGGCAAGACTTACGATTCCAGCACATCTTGCATATGGATCAAAGGCTCAACCAGGTATACCTTCTCAATCAACATTGATTTTCGACGTCAAGGTCATGGAAATCAAGAAGAAGTAATAATATTGAAAACCCTATTATTTTAATATATCCCTTTGCTTTGATGTGGTCAATTCATCACTGTTAATAGTCAACCTCTTAATATCAATCCAAATATGTAATATCAAGTAGTCTAAACAATAAAAAGTTGTCTGTATTTCATATCATAATATAATACATAATCTCATATCTACGCTTTCGTGCTCATCATCTATATGTATCTTAAACTTCATCATCGACTCTTGCTCTTTTCTCTTGCAATCCGTTACGAACATTGTCTTCCTCATCTAATTTCCTTTTCGTGTTACCACTCGACTCTCCTTCGGTAGTTCTCTGCCCGTCAACAGTCTGTGACACTTTCTTCCTCACCAAGCCCGATAAATCATTCGCCGTCTTTGTTACATCTGCAATCTTTGCTGTTCCTGCCATCAAAGACCCAGCTATACCACTCATGAGACCATCAGCCTGTAAAGCAGAGTTCAGTAGAGTTTCAGGTGGATTCCGCAAATCGTTAAGCTATAAGATAATCACAATCAGTATTGCAAAGTCATAAAATCATGGTGGATGATAGAGATTGATACATACCCTTTGAGTCAAATCGTTAATCATCTCCTTTACATCTTCTATATTCTTCTGTTTGGCTTCCTTTTCTTTCTCACTTAGACCCACTCCGCCGTCATGAGATAGAGCTGTCCTTTCCTTCTCGACTCGTAGTTCGCAGCTCTTGATCGCTTCAGTCATGTGTCTTGCTGCTTCTTGGCGCATTTCTTCATTAACTTCAGGTTCTGCTTCTTTGTCATTACTCTGATTACTTCCATTTGCTGTCTTGTCTTGCGGCGTTGCATCCTCATCCGGGGCTGCTTTTCTTATCGATGCGAATTCTAACGCTAGGGCGAGTTTATAATGAGCTTCGGCGATAAGACTGCTTTCTGAAGGGTATAGTCTTAGTTTCAACTGCAATGCAGCTTCGAAATCAGGAATGGCGTCGTGAAAACGTTCACTTTCGAGCCATATTTCTGCTTGCAAATCTTGTGTATCTGCCAATCGTTCCAACAGCGCTCTTTTCCCTGCGGGAAAAGATTCTAGCGTTATCGAAGGTCCCTTGCCTTTATCCATAGTCGATGTTTCTTGTTCGGCTTGTTGAGCATCAAACGCTTCGATTTGTTTGTTTATCAACACTCGACTCATGTCAAGCACTTCGTAAGCATTTGCAAAATCGTCTTCATCGTCTGCATTTTCTCCTTCATTTTCATCGTCACCATCTTCGTCGTCGTCGTCTTCATCTTCACTATCCGTCCAATTCTCATCTCCCGTGATTTGGAAATACGATTTGTCGCCGTTCGCTACACCCTCAGCTTTGATTGCAGGCTCATAGGATGAAGAATCCTTCGATCCGTTCGCATTGGAATTATCTGTCCTACGCTTCTTTTTCTGCGGCTCGCCATTACCAGCCACTTTTCCTCCCAATGCATCAGATTTGCTCACTGCGACGTGGTATAACGTCCGACCATAATAATAGAATATATCTGCGTTTTGAGGGTCCATCTCGCCATGTAGAGCCACTTGTAGCTCAGTAGCTTCACTGTAATGTTCTGCTGCTGCCGCATAATTCTTTAAAGAGTACTCTTTCAGAGCAGAAGCTCTTAGCTGAGATATTCTTGCGGCGGCGTTTGTTAGATCAACATTGTTTGACCCCTCCACTTCAACGTGTGTGTGGTCAGAATGTTCGGATGCCATGATGGCTCTTACGTGTTTAACGTCCTATTCCATCGCAAAGTGAAGTAAAGCCATATATTTTTCAAAGAGCGATTACTGTCACAGCAAGACGCGTTTTACGGTGAGCGAAATTATCCCGCGCGTAACCACTCAACGCGTAAGATTTATATCACCATCAATCAATTCTTTAACCACTCGCTGCACAACTATTTGATAAGCATGGCTGCGGCAGTCAGGTTGCAGGAAAATGTACTGCCGTCATCGTCTCCCGCATTTGGTACGCCAGCACATCCATTCAATCCAGTCCTTCGACCTCCGAATCAACCAGTGTTCAAACCGGTTATACCTACCATCCTCCCAATACTTTTACCTCCCGCAACACTCAGACCGCTTGCGTTTCGAACATTCACAAAGAAGCACAATTTGACACTAGGATCTTCTGGACTTGCAGCATTGGCGACATTTGTTGGTAGACATTGTGGTTCAGGATGGAGAGACGAAGGCATAGCGGAAAAAGTGTTGGATGAGATAGCAAGATCATGGAAGCGAAGTACCGGACCCGTCATTGTTGAGGATATACCATTACTCAAGACTATATTAAAGACTTTGGAAGGATGTATGAATGCAGGTCGAATAGTAAGCAATACTGCAAAAGACATCGGCCATCGTCCTGCGATACTTGAACATCAGACGAGTTTCGGGATTTCAGGACTTGACGTTAATTCTACAGTGGAGGATGAGGATGACATCGCTACATCCACAGATCCACTCACATGGTTAGCAGTCATTTCCGCTTTCTCACATCCACTCTTCTCATATAATGCTGCAAAGTCACACTTCATTTCTATAACAACCCCTCCATCTTTATTTCCTCCACCTTCAGCCAGAACAAGATTATTTCGTGATAGGTATTCCATGATACACTCTCTCATCCATCGAAATCCTGCTTTTCAGACCCCTACTGTCCCACTTGGTATCCGTAGCTTGACCCGCTCAGATTCCGCCCTCCAGACAGCGCAGCAGAATTTCAAATTAACGCCGATAGCAAACCTATTGGGCCGATCTGGAACTTCCCATCTCCTCCTTGGTATGTTGGCCATTAGTCCGGCAGGAACTCTGACGTTGCAAGATTTGACAGGCAGTGTATCACTTGATCTTGCACATGCTCGTTTCGCGCAAGTCAATGGACGAACGGACGAGCCGTGGATCTATCCTGGAACAATCATGCTAATTGAAGGGGTATACCAGGAGGAATTTTCTGGCGCAGGTGCAGCTGGACTTGGTGGTGGATCTGGAGTAGGCGGTCTTATCGGCGGTAAATTCATCGGATTCGGTATATCCGTGCCACCTGTAGAAAGGAGAGATCTAGCTTTGGGAAACACGGACAGTGGTAAGGACAAGTCCGACACAGGTGTGATGTCTGGCCAAGGCTTTGGTTGGACGTCCTTCCTGCCGAGCGGAAGTGAAAAGGCTACAGGGTCTAGAATGCGAAGATTAGAAGAGAGAATTCTCCTATCAGGAAACGTCGAGGATGAAAGACGTAAAGTGATTATCATGTCCGAGGTCAATCTAGATATACCAGAATGCTTGGCTGCTCTGAGAGCAGTATTACAGACTTATTCACGTGAAAAGGATAACGACAAAGCGCCACTTGCGATCATTCTTATTGGTAATTTCGTCTCGTCTGCAATTATGGCAGAGGGTAAAGCTGGAGGCAGCGTTGAATATAAGGAGAATTACAATGCTCTTGCGAATGTGCTGATCGATTTTCCCGGTCTGCTGAGAAACACAAAATGGATCTTTGTTCCCGGTGATAATGATGCTTGGGCAAGTGCGTTCTCTGCTGGAAGTTCTATAGCCTTGCCGCAACAGCCTGTTCCAAATCTATTTACGAGTCGAATAAAGAGAGCATGTAAGGAAGCACGAACAGAAGGTGGTAAGAAGGATGAGGTTGTTGAAGAAGTTTGGGCTTCTAATCCAGCTAGGATATCTCTTTTCGGCACTGCTCAGGAGTTGTGCATCTTCCGCGATGACATTAGTGGAAGAATGCGACGGACTGCGATTAACTATGGGAAAGAAGCGAAGGAGGAAGATAGACAGATGCAAGCTACGAATAATGATGAAGCAGAAGATAACGCAATGAATGGTTCCACCGATATTGATGCTATCATGATCGACGAAGCTCAAGAGCATGGAGGGACGAACGCGGATACCGTGGCACATCAAGATACCGTGCAGACAAACATCGCACTTGCTCGTAAACTTGTACTTTCTCTACTTCCTCAAGCAAGTTTATCTCCCTTTCCTCTATCTACTCGACCACAACACTGGGACTATGCTTGCGCTGCAGGTCCAATGTCTCTCTATCCACTACCTCATACCTTGGTGCTAGCAGATTCAGAGGCACCTGCATTTGCTGTCACATATGAAGGTTGTCACGTCATGAACCCAGGCACATTACTTAGAGGTGAAGGTGCGAGACGGAGAAGGGTGGGATGGCTGGAATATGACACTGGAACGAAGCGTGGTGAAGTGAAGGAGTTATGGACTTGATATTTAGACGTCAGTCATACTGTAAATAATTAATGATGTAACGCCTTGGATGATCTGCATATAAGCATGATAATTGCAAATGAAAAAAAAATTGAGAAAGGGGTGTCCAAGTGAAGTGATTGTCTTGTGATGTGACATCATCATGCTTCATTAATATTTGTTGACCTTGTAATGAACATGCAGTAATTGGATATTATTCGCGATCGCCATGAACAATGATCAATTTCGATCCTTGTTGAATCAACACCCCCAAACCTCCGATTCTACTGCCACTACTCGTTCGTCGTCGAACCTTCTGGGCGGTCGTAAACGAGGTGGTTTAGGCTCATCAACATTCACCCCCCGAAATCTTCAACCGAAATCCAATACACGACCATCAAAACCCTCAAAATCCTCCTTGCATCCGAAGCAGCTGTCGAGTCTTGATCAAGATATCGATAGCTCCGAGTCTCTCTCGAATGGCAAAGTGTCGAAAAATGAACGATTCGATGAAAGAGAAGCGAAAATTCAAACTTTGACGGCACAATATCGGAATGCAGAGATTTCTGAAGCGGAATATAATGCACTACGAGAAGAGATAGTCGGTTCAAAGGGAGATTTAGAATCTACACATCTAGTTCGGGGACTAGATAGAAGGCTTTTGAACAATGTACGGACAGGACTTGTTAATGGAACAGGAGAAGCCGATGCAGATGAAGGAGTAGAGGATGAATTTGAAAAGTTGGAGCAGCAAGAGGTAGCCACCGTTCAACGAACGACTGCTAAAAAGGAGAGTGAGACATCTGTTAGAACTGAAGAAAGTACAGTTGATGGACATGGACCAGCCGGCGTTAAAAGGTCGAGAGATGCTTTACTTGCCGAGATGAAGTCGAAAAGAGCCGCGGATCAAGCTGCAAGGTTAGCTGCCAGGCCTGACCTCGGCAATCAGTTCAAAAGTATTGAAACAAAGAAGGCACCCAAGGTAATTATTGATAAGAAAGGACGAGAAGTAATCATCACCAAAGACGAAGAGGGGCGGATCAAGAAGAAGGTTAGAAAGGTAGATATTTCAGATCAGACTAGACCAACCAAGTTTCTTGACGAGGGCGTGATTGTGCCTGCACGGGTGGTCGATGAAGATACAGGTTTGAATGAAAACGAGGCTGATGAAGGTAATATGTTTGAGGATGTTGATGATGACTATAATCCGCTTGGTAACGTTGAAGAAGAAGATGATAATGATGATAACGATAATGATGATCATCATCATCATGGCGTGGATGAGGAGGAGTGCGGTGAGGAAAAGTCCAATATTAAGGATAATCTTACTTTTACGAAACGAGACGTAAGAGCAGACCATATTGGAGAGGAGCAGGGTAGTCAATCAGCGACCAAAAACCCTAGCGATGTCCAACCTCGGAATTACTTTTCACACTCCAAAACCTCTGATCTGGCAATTCCTTCTGAATCAAATACATCTACGAATCCCTTTCAAGATCCCGCATTTCTGTCAGCAATTACTCGGGCTAGTGAATTAGCTAAATTCAAAATGCATCTCGGAGACAAGACTAACATGCACGATAATGTGGATATCAACAATGGTGTGACGGAAATCGAAGACGAAGCATCATCAAGAATAGAAATCCATCATCGTGATGAACAAGCTCGTCTAATAAAGAAACGAGAAATGCTACTGTCAAACTCGAACAGAGATCTAGATGACATGGATCTTGGATTCGGCGGTGATGCGTATGGTGAAGATGATGACGATGAAGGAGGACATCAACGTGGACAATTGAGGGAATGGAAAGGCTTAGGTAATGACGAAGGGCAAAAGGTCAAAGCAAACAAGAAGAAAGGGAAGCATTCGAACAAGGAGGACAATGTCAAGTCGAAAAAGGGTAAACCTGATGCCAAAGAAGTCATGGAAGTTCTGAAAAAAAGGAAACTTGATGTTTGATTTCCAAGATGTATAGAAATGTTGAGTACTTTTGATACATATCGAACCAGTTCTTTATGGACGGACGACAACGAGAATCTAACAGGGGAACAGCACGACGCGCAGTGTCGAGTAACAAGAACCAAGTGACACACCAAACACTTTGCCAGTCTCTTCAAGATGGTTTCAGCACTGGGAACAGTTGTGCCAAGCTCTCTACCTCTGCTGGTACCCATGCATCTTTACCATTGTAACATGTCAAAAGGCCATTATTCTGAAAGATCACTTCATCTACCAACTTATATTAGTCTCTCCGCATTGTCTTGAAATGTAGTCACAACTTACTCAAATCGATAGAAGATTTTGTGTTAGAGGTTGGACAGTTACATGTCAGAGTTATAGACTTGTCCTCTGTAATGACACCAGGATTGACCTTCGTCATGGGAAGTCTAACGGCCTTCTCCCTGGTCACAGCCGTTGAATTCGTGAGACCAGTCGTTGAATTCGTGTAGGGACCAGTTGTTGAATTCGTGTAGGGAGCAGTCGATGAATTCGTCGTGGCTACAGTCTTCCACCTTGGAGCGGCAATGTCACAATCATTATAATCCATCCATAATTTACCATTACCGGTAGGGTATTTTTGGATTTGATTGTCTTGTAAAGAGATGCAGCTGTTCAAATCTATTCGCGACAATACCCAACTCTTTCCATCGGTCGTGGGACACATTGCGCCAAACCAATGTGCTTGAGGAGGATCAATGCCATAGCTCCAAGTGTTTCCAATGTCAGTAGTCCATTGCCTGCATATCGACGATATTTTTGGCTGAACATTGTCGCGACCTATAGACCTGGCAGAGATTGACGTCAAATGAAAGAAAACCATTGGAAGGAGGAGAGAGGTGTAGGAGATCATGTGGCCTAGTGAATGTCTTGCTTTTGAAAGATATAAAGCGTGAATGAGATCAAAAGTAGAAATGTAATATGGTGAAAACTCCGGTCTACGGATGGGAAAGAAATCAAGACGTGCGAGTATATGTAGGAAGCAGACATGTTTTGAGGCTGAGGAAGCCTAAAAGCTACCATGGCAGGATCACGTTTCGGATACTTGATGTAACAAACTCTATACCATGGTGACTCCAGCGTGGTCTTGTAGATATTGACGATTTTCATGTGCTAAAAATAGAATACCGCCGAAACTCTAATTGCGCAGTCGTTTCGTAGCTGAAACGTTTCATCTTCCGGACTTTTTATCAGGCTAACCGTTACCGAGCAGTTGTTGATTTCCCCTCGGTGTAAAGCCAGCGACAATAAAGTGTCCAACCATAATTCAACTGTTAATTACTCCTCGGTGTGTGACCGGCGATAATAAGGCTGGCTTTTACAATGCTATCATCAAATGCGACACAGACGTACAGTCGGCAAAGAAGCGTAGTAGCGAATATATGATCTAATACATTTCATATCGCAAGGTTTGATTACAAGAGTTCACCCTCCTGATCTAGGTCTTCTAGTCGATCAGTGCTTTCGTCTTCTTCCTCCCAATCCACATCCTTGTCAGCTTCCTCTGCGCGTCTTTGAACTTCAGCCAAACCACTGATTTCTTCGACGTATCCTGCCTCACTGATACACCTCTTTACAAACTCCCATCCGTCCTTTTCATACTTTTCTATAATCGAAGGACTACATGCTGAACAACAATCGTATGCTTGACCTTTTATAGTCATTGTTTGCCAAGCAGATAAGAAGCCACGGAGTTGATGAGGTATTGTGCCAAGAGGATGCGTCGGCTCTGCTGAACTCTGCTGTTGGGTAACTTCTTTCGAGGCGGAAGTGATCGCAGGAGCTGGTGCGGCTGCTTTCAATGGTGATTGCAAGACGGACACGAGGATTTCAACTGCCAATGCCGAAGCTATCGGTGCTACTCCCGGTCGAGTAACGGTACATTGCTGATCCAATGTGGCTGATTTGAGACTATCTTTTGGCGCCACGACATCCGAGCAAAAGTAACAACCCAACTCTTCTGCAGTGGAAGATTCTCCAGATACGGAAGATATCTTGACTCCATGCCTCATCACCATATACGTGTCAAAACCTAAAGCAGCATTGATCACAATCTTGCCTAACGATTTCCCAATCACCGTCGGAAGCCATCGAGATTCTCTAGTGTCCATTAATAAAAACACGGCGTCATGACTCGAAATCAAATCGTGTAATTTCTCATAATCTTGTCTCACTGCAGTTTCGTTTGTGATTGGATGACCGGCCATTGGCACCGACATGACAACTCCTTCAGCTTCGACGCCAGGATATATCTGTCGTAGCGCTTCTGCTGCACGTTCAGCCTTTTTTGCGCCTCCATTCTGACAATCCTCGAAATTATACAGTGGCTGTCGGACTGGATTCGAATAACTAACTCGTGCGTTATCCACAAACGTAATCTTACGTACTCCCCAACCCATCAGATTCCTTGCCACGTAGGAACCTAAAGTTCCCGCACCGAGAAGTAAGCATGAAGTGTTTTTGATGATGTCAAGATCTATCAAAGGTGCAATTCTCCACTTGATCAACTTTAAATTCAAATCTACAGCTTGGTCTGCTAAACGAGCGGGGTCGAGATAGGAAGCGAGATCGACTGTACGATGACTTAATTTTCCATGCTCATTGCGCTCCCAACCAGTCACTTTTGGGAATTGATCCGATGGAACCAATGGTGTATTTTCAGTGCCACATTGTAACGTTAATATAATACTCGTGGGACTTTCTCGTCTACTGTGTGTATCGCGATAACACAATATCTGTACTTTAGGAAGTTTGAACCGTTGTCGGACCAAAACTAAAAGGTTTCTTAACATCCAGCCTGGGTTCTCCGGATAAGTCGATGGATCGACAAAGCAAACATATCGATGTCGTTCGTCAATGTTATCGAAGAACCCGTGTTCGATTTCAGACAACGCTGCGATACTCCACGTCATCTCCTCTTTTTGATCATCGTCACATCTTATTTTTTTGGCAAGGAAGAATCCGTGTTGTCGTGGATCTACACTATACTTCCATGTCTGGACTTTGTCCACTAGATCCTCAGTCGCGGTTGGCGTAAGTGTCCTCTCTGAGATGGGATCTACCCTCTTCCATTGCGGATCTGAATGTAATGCAGGATAAGCGAAATGATAACTAAAGTGGTACTTTTTAAGATTTGCAAAAAATATGGCCGAGAATGACGAGAGTAGTGATGGACAGGAATAGATTGTGCCGTCGTTGATGGCATCCCATATCTGAATATTCACTTAGATATAGTTTATGGATTTTAGCGGAATTTCAATCGCACCATGCGCCCAGCTCTCTCCATATGAGCTGTTCTATCATAATCTTTATATTCTTCGAGCGTGTTGAAATTGCGGATCATGCCTTCAGCCCGACATATTCCGGGAGATATACTACATCTTATCAGCACAAAGTGAAGAAATTCCCGGTCGGTGATTGTATACTCGTTGTTCGTCAATGCGTTACTATGTATTTGCATACATGTCGATCTGGCTGGATCATCTCTTGGTCTGATCTGATATAACCCAAGTAGCTTTCGAGCCGAAGAGTCTAGCCTATCATGATCAATTTTTGATTTTGCTAGAGCAGAGTAGAACCCTAGATCAATCTCTGTCGTCCATGTCGCGTATTGTAACAGACCGGTCATTGTGGGGCAGGGTATAGCTAGAATCGAGCTGAGTTGCCAGGTTTCCTTGGTCTATCTATATCTCGTATGCGATTCAATGTCATTCGTGCTTGGACGGCTGATGTTCGAGTCACAGAGTGATATCACATGTGATCGTGGCTAAATAGACTAGTTTCGTACAAAAACGCGTGACGTAGCCACTCTACGCGTATATTTGTAATTAAAGTCTGGCGCGAACTGGTTTGACGTGTTCCTGATTCATGAATATTATATCAACTTTCACACCAGGGCCTAGAATTTTGGGATTGAGCATTAATATATTGTACAATAATGTTAATTGGTATATGCGGAGGTACTAACACATCCGACCAAACAATATAATATCGAAACTGACTTACTTTTATCCAGGACTGTGTGCAGGAAAAACATCCGTGGCAGACTATCTCATCCAAAACCACAATTTCACACAATTATATATAGATCGACCATGTGGAACTCCTGCTTTGGAAAAACGACAATCCATCACGACGAGTCTCGCTTCAGTGTCTCTAACTCCCAGCATAAGTAACGAAACAAAGTCCTTCTCGAATGCAGAAGTCCTTATAGATTTTGTGACGTCTAATTGGCAGAACAATTACGTAACAACTTCTCTCTGGTCGCAATCCATCCTCGACATCCTTTCTCACCGCCCCTTTTTCATTCTTATTTCCGTTGACGCACCAGTGACTGTCCGATGGCAACGCTACCAAACAAAACGGTCTCAAATGGTCAATACCTCGTCCGAACCGGTATCTCTTGAAAAGTTTGTCCTTCTTGATGATGAACACATGTATGACCCTCTCTTGGGCCTTGCGACGCTATCCTCCCAAGCAAGACTCAAACTTCTCAACTCCACCACATCGATCTCATCACTTCATAATTCTTTAGTGAATATCAATCTCACAGACGAGAGTAGACTTCGGCCAAATTGGGATCAATATTTCATGAAACTAGCAAATCTAGCGGCACAACGTTCCAATTGTATGAAAAGGCAAGTCGGGTGTGTCATAGTGAGGGATAAGAGAGTCATATCAACAGGGTATAACGGTACTCCTCGTAACATTACTAATTGTAATCAAGGAGGATGTGACAGATGTAACTGCGGTGGAAGGGGTATTGCTGCTTTGTCAATGTGTTTATGCGTGCATGCTGAAGCTAATGCACTTCTTGAAGCTGGGAGAGAAAGAGTAGGGGAAGATGCTACGTTATATTGCAATACTTGTCCTTGTTTAACATGCAGTATAAAAATTGTTCAAGTTGGAATAAGAGAAGTGGTCTTTACAAAGACTTATAAAATGGATGTTCAGGTATGCAGAACCAAGAGACATTTTTACCAAAGACTGATTGCACGGCATAGATAGCAAAATTGTTCAAGGAAGCGGGTATCAAATTGAGACAGTTCAGCCCGGTAAGTCAACATTATAAAATGCTGCTTTGCCTGTACCCGAAAATGCTAATAAAAGCAATCATAAGCCCGCGGAAGGCCTCGTAATACTAAATGACAACACTACAATCACACCAAATTATTGCTAAACATGCTCTCAAAAATATTCATGATAGTATACTGAGTGCTGTAAATGCATAATCGTTACAACGTTATAGGACCAATACTCGTCCTGGACTTTTTAATATGCGCCTTGGAGTCTTGGTAGAGAGACTGCCATATGAATGCCTCGCTAAGTAATAGTTCAATATCTTTCTCCGTCCAATTTCGTGTCGGAAGAGCTTGTAGAAACATCATGATTTCTTGAAAATCCATAGTCATGAGCTTTTCAGACCATTTGACGAGAAATGCAGCGCATACATAGAGATGGAATTGGGAGAACCCTTGATCTTCAGCCTGCGAGATAGAGTTAGAGCAATTACACCTGTTCAACATTGAAAGACTACTTACCAAGTAAGTATCCCACATTCTAATGGTATTCTTTACGCTAATCTCACGCATCAAAAGACAATTCATCCACCTGAAACTAAATTGAATAAACTCGACTTGTTCGGATTCAAAGTGTCTGGCGAGTTTCTCGTCGATTCGTGTAGTCAAATCTCTCAACGCGGCCACCTGTCTTTGTATTCCAGGTTGTGCGGCGATATAATTATCCTGTATGTCTTCAAGTAATTTCGTCAAACACCAATACGAATCTGCTTCGACCGCGTCCAGGACTTGTTTTGGTAATTGACCAGGATCCATGCCAGAGTCGACATTTGCATCAGTCATGTAGGCACCAAGGAAAACCTGCCAGAAAGGCGTGACAAGATCATTTATACCTTGTACATATCCACTCGCTGGATGTCGAAGTGCCCATACATATAATATTCTTTCGAGAGATCGCTGGGTAGCTTCGTAACTGTATAATTGGAGTTGAGGGTTTGTTCTAGGTACATCAATACTTATTTGGTGCCAGACGGCCTCGTCCATATCTCGACCACTTCCTCTTCTAGCAGCATCACTCTTTTTACTCGTTGGACCTTTCTCGAAAGCCTGTCGAACGCCCTCTAAATATTCCCTTCTCTTCCTTTCTAGCGTTGCGACTCGCCTTTCGCTGTTTGTAGGAAGATAACCGAGCAATGTCTGCCAGGTAATTGGTCGTACTTCTGCTGGAACACCTGACCATGCGGCGGATCTCAGCTCATCCATTGATATCGTACTGGATTGGAGAATACGCTTGAATCGATTGATCTTATCCATCCGTGTTTGATTCGTTTCCTGACCTGGTGTGACATTATTTGATTGAGCGTTGTTACAGATCAAATTCAGGGAGTTTATTGGATCTCGTAATATATCCTTGTACTGCGGCCGTAAAATCTTACCTTCGGCTTTCTTGGCTAAAGGATATGATGGAATGTTTCGTTCTTCTGCAATATCACCATTGTCTGATGTCCACGACACTGGGCTAGGCCCTAGACTGACTGATGCTACTGCAGCAGCCAAACTCCCGCCACCGCCTCCGCCTGGATCAGTTATTTTTTTCTTGGAATACCGTATTGATTTGCGCTTCATTGTACTTATACTCGGTAGACCAAATTCATCCTCATCATCATCATCAAGCGCAAGTATTTGCTCATCATCTTCGTCAACTTCGTCTGCCGCAATCCAATCACTATCTTGTCCCGGCTCGAAACTGCGATAACCCGACCTCTTTTCTGGCGAATGACCGTATTTCTTTTCTGGTGATTTTGTGTTTGAAGTATTTTGACCACGCCGCGTAAAATCCCAACCAGTAGGTGTGGTAGATCGTGAAGAGCCACTATAATTTAAATCAGACAGGGGATCGTTTCCTGTTGTCAATTGCGCCTACTTTTGCTCAAGCTTACTGACATCTGCATGAGAGTATGAAGCCCCTATCACCTTTTTCGACTCCCCAAACGTATCATTATCCCATCTAGATCCAAACGCCGTTTTCCAGAAAGGAAGATTTGATCTGTCGAGCCATATTAATTACCAATATTCTCATGGATCGTAGTTTGTTGTATTGTACCCGCTACGTTCCGTCTGTGCATCGCTAAATATCAGTAAACCATGCGACGGAATGACGGTAGTTGAGGGATTACCTGCACCATTTCCTGCATGTCATTAGTATAGTCCGACCAACATATTATATCAACTATCGACTAACCGGCACTTTTTTACCCGCCATATTTCTTACTGTATTATATTCTCGGCATGTTCTGCTTCATAGAACTGATATTCCAGTCCATATTTCCTGGCAACATGAAACCAGATTTAATGTGGTTGCCTATGTATCACCTCGAATGACAGTTGGAGTCTCGCACGTGGAGAGCATATCCCCGCAAACCTTATTCATAATCCTCGCCGGAAATTAACCGCTGTCATTACTTCTTTTCATTGACAGAGGTTTGTTGACCTACAATTCCATCTTTTTACATTCAGCCTTCTTGAGACCTCTGAATAAGAGCGCATATTTTTGTTGATCGATTTGTAGATACTTTGAGTGACTCAAAAAGAAGCAAAAGCAGAGAGCGAGTGAAACGCCAAAAGTTTCGCGACAATGGCTGATAACGAAGAGGATATCTTTGCCGATCTGTAAGTACGGCCCGGCGCGATTATCAGAATAAATTTTGATCTAGTGTCGTTAGCTATGACGGAGATGAAACAGCGGATGCGCCACCGACTACTGGAGCAGCATCGCCAGTAAAATCAGTCCCTCCCCCTCCAACGATACCTCATTCTGCCACATTACCTGTCGAAGTCCCGCAACAATCTACTGAGGCTCCTTCACAGGCACAGCCGATGTCTACACTTCAGCAACAGGTAACACTACCTGGAAATGGAGATGGCAACGGTAACTTCTATCAAGGAGAGACCGCAGCAAACATTGTTGATTATAATGGTCAATTTCAAAATTGGCAGAATCAAGCCAATAATTATGATCAGAATCAACAACAATTCAATGGAGGCCCACAAGATGGTGATGATCAACAGTCTGTAATGAGCAAAGAAGATGGGTAAGTCTAGCATAATGTTTCCCGCTTCCTTTCCATCGTGATGATCACCTTTTTCTTTCTACACGCAAAGTCAAAGCCTGGTCTGTAGAGCGTAATCTGGCAAACGAAGTTTGTAGATCAAGTGAGAGTACATATACAAGTAATACAATCTAGATGAAGGGATTGATGTACGAATCAAGCATATACGCAGAATAAAAGTATTCTATGCCAGGAAAATGACAGTAATTGTTATGGTACATTATGCTCAAAGATTGAAGAAGAATTTTTGGCTGAATTTAGCATAATTATTATCGAGAACAAGATAGTATTTTGATAGCAGAATTTAGAAGAAGCAATATTATCAATATACTTAGCTCAACAATTAGCTCCTAAAACGATAGATGCTAGATTGGCGTATGTTATGAGAAAGCTCTGTAACTCGTCAAAGTAACTTAAAAAAAAATATCATACGAATTTAAAAAAGAATATACACCGTGGACGTCATAATTTCCAATGGCTTGAAACGATCATCTGGTCTTGTCCATTCTTGCTCCAAGATTGATATCAGACTTTTCTCTCGATAAAGAAGAGAGTTTCAATCTTGTCCAAGTCTCCGTTCAGATTGAATGATCATAAGAGATGCCTCAGCAAAAGCTAATTCCCCAAATATCACGATTCCATACATCATGTTTCTGTATTCATTTCTATTTGACCATCAATAGCTGACTTGTGTTTATGTAGAAAAATGTTTATTGGTGGATTGAATTGGGAGACGACTGATCGTAAGTCTATTCGATGCCGAATCCGATGTCGGTAAACGTGACTTTGATTAATTTGTCATTAGAATCACTAAGAGATTACTTTACTCAATTCGGTGAAGTGACAGAATGTACCGTCATGCGAGATGCAGCATCTGGACGATCTCGAGGATTTGGATTTCTTAGTTTTCGTGACCCTAAATGTGTCAATATAGTAATGGTTAAAGAGCATCATCTGGATGGTAAGATTATTGATCCTAAAAGAGCCATTCCAAGAGAAGAACAAGAAAGAACGGCAAAGATTTTCGTCGGAGGTGTTTCGCAAGAAGCAACTGAACATGACTTTAAGACGTTTTTCCAACAATTTGGTCATGTTTTGGATGCTACGCTTATGATGGATAAAGATACTGGTCGGCCTCGTGGTTTCGGTTTCGTGACATTCGATAATGAAGCTGCTGTAGACAGAACTCTAGCCGGACCTTTAGATATCTTGGGAAAACCTATCGAAGTGAAGAAAGCACAGCCGAGAGGAAACATCAATTCTGAAGATGAAATGGGCCGTGGTCGAGGTAGAGGTCGTGGTCAGTTTGGATCAAACACTGGTTTCTCTAATAACCAGGCAGGACCTGGAGGTATGATGGGTATGGGAGGAGCCATGGGTGGTATGCCACCAAGCGGAATGAATGCAGGAGCACAAATGACGCCTAATATGATGGCTCAATATTGGACTAGAATGCAACAACATTTTCAAATGATGCAGCAACAGATGATGGCTGCACAACAAGGAGGTAGTGCTGCTAGTGGAAGTGGTGGAACTGGTCCGGGTGGAATGACTCCTCAACAGATGCAAATGATGCAAATGCAACAAATGATGATGCAACAGCAACAACAACAACAACAACAAAATCCTGGACAATCATCTACACCACAACCTCAACAACAAGGTATGTACTTGTCATCAAGACGACCTCCTCGTAAAGTCAATCATGTGAATACTGACCATAATTCGATCAGGTACACCACAACCCGACGATGACCAATCGTCTCAACAAGATCAGCAATACATGAATACTGGAGCAGGTAGTCCGTACGATAATAACGGTGCGGGAGGAAGCTCTGCGTATGAAGGCATGTACGATGAAGGTTCGACTTCTCAACAATCACAACCAAATACAGTCTATGACGAAAATATACCTTCCGGTCCGATGAGAGGTAACGGACGAAATGGAGGTCGAAATGGAGGAGGTAGGGGATTCGCTCGAGGCGGTTGCATGCGCGGGGGAGGTGGTGTAGGTGCTGCACCTGCGGGAGCACCTACAGGACCTAAGAATGCTACCGGACCTAGTGGTCCAGGTGGAGGAATGTATCGGGGTGGTGGAAGAGGTGGTGGAAGATCATATCACCCTTATACTAGATGATTTGTATATTATTTATCTTAAATATCACTTGACCGTAAAGATTTTTGTCTCGAATTGGGAATTGTATAGTATACACATTTATGAATTTTGGGTGTATGACTTCTATCATTTTCCAAATGCTCGAGATTAGAATCTTTTCTGAAGTTTCACCACTAATTTTTTAATCACACGACGATTCCAGATCTCTAACCTCGTCAAACATGTAGACTACTATGGCAATGAAATCTGAATAGGTGGAATAGAAATGTATACTGGATCAACACATGACAGTCGCTTAACATCGCTTGCACGGTCCTAGATTAAGACTTACCATAATATCGAGGAGCAATTTTGGGTCCTGATTCTACGCATCGAAATGGAGGGGTTTTATCACAAGCAATCTGCGAACTGCAGCACCAGGAGATCTATATAGGCTTTGACGAACTAGAACACAAGAAATCCTGTACATAATTTCAGGACGTGCATGTGTAATAAAACGGACTGTGGTAAAACAATAGGAAATGCTTATTTCTGGTGGTTCACAGACAAGTAAGAGGAAGCTTTTAGTATGGACAGCATAAAAGTAAAGATGTGGGGTGACTGAGGCCCAGACCCCGCCAAAGCTTACAAAGCATTTTGTTGCAATAAAGTTAACTATGATATCATCTCAATTTGATTTCAAAGCATTTTGAGCATTATAATCATCCCGGTCTTTAACCACAAGCCGACCCACTCAGTAAGTCTTTTCCACAGAATCAGATAATATCTATAAAGCTGGCTTCCAGTCGTCGCATTCCCTCTCTTTCATCAATCTCAAAGCTCAATAGTTGCAGGTCAATCATGACGTCTACGAATAATGCAAAGATTACCTTGTACACCAACCATGCATGTCCGTTCGCTCAGCGAGCTCACATTACTTTGAAAGAGCTCCAGCTGCCTTTCGAGGAGGTCATTATCGATCTTACAAAGCCGCGAGAACCTTTTTACCTCCAAATCAATCCTGTAAGCTCTTTCCTTTCCAATGTCAAGTGTTTGGTATAACTTTCCCATCGATCAACGTTATTAATTACTATCATACGCAGCGTGGCACTGTTCCGGCGCTTAAATACAGCGACAAGGACGTCAAAGAGACCAACATCACCGAGTCCGCCATCGTCGCTCGATTTCTCGCAGAACTCAAGCCTTCACATCTCCTTCCCTCTGCCAACACTTCCGTCTCAGCAGTGACTCGTTCACGCCTTGCTTTTTTCCAAGACACGTGGGATACCAAGATCGCTTCGCACTTCTACCCCACCATGCTCGCTGCCGAGGCGGACAAAGAGGCAAAAGTCAAAGAATGGCTCGGCGCAATCGAAAAGGAAATCGAGCCGTTGTTGCATGACGCGACGCCCTTTTTCGGCGGCAGTCAACAATTGACTATGGCAGAAGTTCACACCGGACCTTTTATTTCGCGATTCCACGCTCTGTCGGATGGTGAACTCATCCCTGTGAGCCTCAAACAAGGCTTGGATGCGTTGCCAAACTTTGGGAAGTGGAGTAGAGCTGTCAGAGAGCATGATATTGTCAAGTCGACCTGGGATGAGCCAGGTGTTGTCGCTTCTACAAAGGCGCGGATCAATAAGATGAAAGCGGATAGAAAGTAGTTACATTAAGCATATATTATACATGATCTAGATACAATGATAGTTTACTAGCAAATGGCTATACAGATGGTCTACTCTCTATATACAATAAACTATTGTAAATACAGGCCTTTTGTATGATGAATATATGCTGCTTTTTTTAATTTGTTACATGACGTATTGTGTTTTTTTAGTTTGAATAATTTATCAATATAAGTTCATGTCACTATCAAATAAAACATCACCGCGAGATAAAGACATAATTGTGAATGATTACTAAATATGATGGTTTGTTACGCAATCACAGATGATAACCAGACATAGGTGGATAGAGGGATGGACGAAAAAGATATGCAAAAAAGTACAACATACGGGATTCGCAGATGGTCACCCACTCTACTACTAACCATACCATTCGGTGTTTGACAGGCCCGAGCGGACGAGAGGGAGTACTTTCACCGATGTGTGGTCGTACCTGTAATGAATAGTAATTCTAGAATATATATACCCCCCTTTACCTGTCTAGTGGTCTCAGTCATTTTATGTCTGTCGTTTCTATGCGGAACTAGATAAAAACTGTATACACAGAGGGTAATCTCATTTAAACAAGAAAAGCACTTAGGAAAAGATTAAAGAATTCATTTGATAAAAAGAATGTCAAATTCGAAAGTCAGACGTGTATACATTCATATATCATCATATCTAGAGTATAACAACAACATGTAACATTCGTATCAACAACCAACGTCCTCCTCTCGCATTCCCATCTCTTTCTTAATTATCGTGACAGTTTAGAAAACAAGAGCAGCTCCCTTTGTCTTCTTATCACCGCCCAACTCGAAATGTTTACATCTCTTCAACGCCAACTGAGCCTTTGTCTTGCACTGCGAACATTCTAATCGCAACACGACCTTTTTTGTAGTTTTTGCTTTTTTGTGGAAGACGGGCTTGGTCTGACCTCCGTAACCGGATTGTTTACGGTCGTATCGACGTTTTCCTTGTGCGAAAAGAGATGCCTACAGCAAGAAAATAAAAAAGTGTTAGATTTGTAAAAGAAAAAGAGGAGACGGAAAGAAAATGAAATGAGATGATGACTGACCTTGCCGGCTTTGTATTGCGTTACTTTGTGTTGTGTGTGTTTTTTGCAGTCTTTGCCTTTGCAGTATGTGCGGCGGGTTTTGGGAATGTTGACCTAGAAGGAAAAATATATGGATTAGCTGTCTATTTATATCAAAAGAAGATGATAATTTCATGCTAATATCTCTGTATGAATGTGCGGTCTGTCAAATGTCGTCTCTTGACGCTCTTGTAATATGTCTTGTGATTGTTACGTGTTTATTACATCTCTTGATTCGTCCATATGTTCTTCATTTATAAATCTTGTATTTATGCGTATTTCTTTCTTGTCGTGCCAGAATTGTAACGATATGTTCGCATCCAATATACGCGAGATCGATTCTTATAACCAGTACAAGCGTTGATGAGTTTGATGTTCATCGGTGGTATTGATGAAAAGAGGCGACAATAATTTCTTTAACCTTGTTGTCGAAATCCGTTAAGCCCTCCACATCGCTCATCTTAAGACGCCCATGATATTCTCGACACTGAAATCAAACAAAGAATATAATTACTCACCATTTTGACGGAATTCGACCCTTTTGATCAATTAGCGACTGATATCTCCGTTCCAAAAAATGCTAATGTATCAAGTTGACGAATTTTGGCTAGTGTGCTATTTCGAATCTTGGCATCACGTGGATAGCATAATAATTAATCTGGATCATGAACATGGTCCGTGCTGAAACTCTAGTCCCTATCGCTACGGTAATGATATAATAATAGTACAGATCGAAAGCAATGTTTTACAATAATAATATGACAGAGCATCAATAATAAGGTCCATTACTTTCACGCCATCTTGTACGACCAGGCACACTTTTATGTATCGTTGAAACACCGGATAATCTGTTTCGATCATCATGACCTTGAATAATTTCTGATTTCAACTTGTCGTCATCCTTGGGACTAACGTTTTGCAAGTTTCCAGGACGCTGAAGTGATCCGACCCATTCCCATACTCTACTTACATCACCTGTCCGTCCTTCTCTGACCATTGATCTAACATTAGCATTCCCCTCTACTAATCCTTTCACGACTTCCCATAATCTCGCTCTTTCGGAGGCATTAAATTCTTCCCTAAGAACGTCATCCCTCAAAGCTACCATTGAAATCCACGATTCAGGATATGAGTTTGAATCTTCATTATGCAAACTAGCCTGTAGAGCCAACTTTTCCAAAGCATTTCCAGCCAAAGTCTTTGCTCTACTCGAGGTTGATTTCTTGACTGTAAAGATATGTCTAGCATAGAAGACAGCAGAAATTACGCATGCCAAAATCACAAGCTTGAGAACATGCTGTCTAATCGTTGCTGATAAGGATCGTCTGATGGCACATCCAAGTGAGATTCGAGCGAGACTGTTGGAGCGGATTGTGACGAGCTCGGAGCTGAAGGGATAGTCGAACTGTTAGTGTAAGTTTTTTGTAACAATATGACAATTTCAGTATTATCAACACACTTACCTGTCTCTTCGACTAGTCACCTCATCACGACCCATAATTTCACCTATTGCACTGTCCCACAATTCATCAAATTCTTCGTCACTCATTTTGCGACTTCTTTTACTTGCAATTAAGTTTTTGAGCTCTTCTACACTAAGCTCTGGACTTTTTATCTCACCACATTCATATTTCGCGTTTCTTTCCCGCAGTTCGTTTTCGATTGCAAAATCTGCTACAGATTTCACTTTGCGGTTCTTGTCACCATCTGGCTCACAAGTGGGAGGGATAGGTATAACGTTACCAATGCTTAAAGGATGAGATATTTGTACAAAGTTTGGTTCGCAAACAGTACGCATATCTGCATAACAATAAGCATGTTGTGGACATGGTTCACATTGGGGACGTATAAGAGATGCCCATTCCGGTATCTCTATACCTCCAATAGCCGCGCTTGGCTCGCCAATGCCGCAATAGCCAACTTTGATCTTCTCCTGACGCCAAACCGTCGCGAGTCCTGCGAGAACTACTGTCAATATGCTCAGCGGTGCAAGATTCATGACATTCTTTTGTCGTTGGGAACTTTGAGGGATCATAGCTCGTGTATTGCTTATTTTACCAACTTCAGTCTCCTGGTCCGATGAGAATTCTTCACCTGCAGAGACCTCGTCTCTGATCAGCGAGGAATCGTGAAGACTGTTGCTTGGTCGTGATAAAGATCTACGTGATTTGCTTAATGTTTTTTGTTTAGCACTCTTTTGTGCATCCTCGGATCGTCGTCTGTCCTTGGATCTTGAACTTCGCTCATCATCTGTTCGACGTGGACCCATGGTTGTTCTACGACGTATGGCATCCTTATCTGATGATCCTGATGGCGTATTTGTGCTTTGAAAAGGATTATCTTGTGAAAACGGTGAATCATTATCGGCTTGAATATGCTCTTGTTTAACCATCGTCGGTGTAGTGCTATACCTCATGTTTCTTGTAGATGGTATGGGTAGATTCGTATCGGGCTCTTCTGGAGATCCCGAAGACCTTGTGGCATCAGTCGGAGGTGCTGTGGATTGCCGGGTGGTTCTTGTAATTCTTGTAGTTCTTGGCGTAGGCGCAACGCTTTCTTCAGTTATGGCGCGAGTTGTCCTTCTGGATGTTCTCTGTGCCGGCGTATTTAACGGTGCTAACAAGTCCTCTTCAACAGCATCTGCGTCCTTATTATGCTGTATAGCATTTCCTCCAGGAGAAACATTAACGATGCCTCTTTCTGATCTTTTGACTGTAGATTGGTCTTGGCGAATCTGCTTTGCTTGACTTAGAATCTGGCTTTCGAAAATCTCTAGTAATTCAGGCTTCTTGGCCGATGACGGATAGCTGATGCTGTTGGCGACAAGTATGTTTCTAAGTCGCGGAACAGTAAGTTGTGACGCATTGAAACCAGGCTCTAGATATGCAAGATCGTCATCCATTTTGATAGTTATTTCACTACGGTATCAGAGGTGAAAGATGGCAGATAGCCTTGATTGTTTAGCAGACGGTTTGCATATTGGAAGAAGCGACGTGATGTGATAAATTGAAGCTTTGTCAAACAAAACAGATGAATTTGCAGAGCAACAACGCTGAAATTTCATCACGTGAAAACAGGCCAAGTTTTGTGCGGCGTCTTAAAAATATTTTTTAATTTTTTATTGAACAAAGTCGCAAAATATTAATTCTTTTCTAGCACATCAAGCAAAAATAAATATACCATGAGTGCTGAATGTGTGTCATGTCAAGAAGCTCTATTGCACCATGTAGATGACAGCATGGACGAGGAATGTGGTACGCCGGGGCCATCAACGAGTAATTGCGAAAAGGCAAGAGTTGTCCCGGATGACGTAGGTCTTTCATGCGGGTGTCATTTTCACTGGTATGATCAAGTACAGCACATCTACCTTTTCACTCATTCTTACTGAAATAAAATAGGCAATGCTTGTTGGATGATTACATTGATTCAAATTGTCCTCACTGTCAAACACACATCAAAATTACATCCCCAAGCGGAATATTTCAGATTTTATGTAACCTCAAAAATGAGGGAGGGTTGCAGTCAGATCTCGATATACTTCCTATACTACAGGAAGAAGCATTCTTGCGCGCACGCCCGGCCGAAAGAAAATGTCGTGCATTCCTAGAATTATGTCGAGAGGGTGACGTCGCTGCTGTCGTCGATCTACTCCAAAGTTGCGGAAAGGCTGTTGATGAAGATGATGCAATGGAGGAAAATGATGATGATTTGGAGGAGTCTGATAAGTCTATAGAAGAAATTCTGAGATACCAAGATCCACTCGGTGACATGCAGTCTGCTCTTCATGCCGCTGTATTGGCTTCAAACCAGGAAATTGTTTGGCTTCTCCTTCTGCTAGCATCTGAATATCCTGAAAATCAATTTCCAACTGCTGTTCTTCAAGAAGCTAGTAATCTTGAGATTGCTCGGACTTCTCAGGCTGGATTAACAGACATACGTAGCCTCAAAGACTCCACAGGTCGAACGGCAGAACAGCTCGCTGCTGACATGAATGGTGTCTGGCACGGGTGGCTGGGTAATTCCCGATTGTCCATCTGATCGATCTTTTTGATTCATGGTTTCTTCTTGATGATTCTTTGTCGTGATAACAACTGAGATATCATAAAATGACTGACATCCTCGTCTGACCAGTAAGATAGATGTGAAGCAAGCGCTCCAATCAAGGACAATCCAAATGCACCTCTATATTAACGGTCAATATTTGGTCATGGTGGCAATGGCTTTGAACGCAACTTACTCTTGAATGCTATAATCAACTCGACCGTTTGTGTTGAGGGCACGCATCTTTGATTCTTCACGTTTCAATTTTGCTGCCTTCATCTCCGCCTCCTGCCGAACTGTAGGATCATCAACCCTAACATCTAACGATTCGCTTCGTTGCTTCTGAAAACCGGCATATAGAGTCTCGAGCTCAGCATCCAGCAATGTCGGAGGATGCTGTCCGGGTTCTCCAGTCCTTGGAGCGTTTGTACCACTTCTCGATCGCTGTATAGGCTCTCTTACGGATTCATCCAAAACCGCAATCGTTTGCTCTGCTCGTGGACTGCCCACTGTAGCTGCAGATGTCTGGTTTCGTAATTTAGCTTCGTCTTCAGTGGTGAGCCCTAGACTTCTTGTAAGTAGACTACTTGCCAATCCAGAGCTCAAGCTCGACCAAAGTCCCGACACACTTTGACCGACTCTTGAGCCAATACCGGAGAGTCCTTGAGCCGCAGGAGCACCAAAGATACCGCGTTTAGTATACGGAAGAGGTTGTGGTTTCATGGACGTCATGGCTGTCGTTATCAAGGGTTCCATACGATATCCTATCGGGTCTGTAGGATGAAAGATATTGAAAACCTGTTGACATTTTGGTCTAGAGACATAAGAGTTTGTCGGACTTTCATTCTTGGCAGCCGTCTGTCTTGATGCTATTCTACGACCTTCCAGCATCTGAAATAGTCCGATAGGCGAGCCCAAGGCGTAAAAGTCCTCCACTTCAAAATCAAGCATTAATTCCTTTGCACGAGGAGGACTTGGGGCTGAAGGGCTCGGATCAACGTTGCTTTCAGTGGGCTGTTGACATAGAATATCCCACATTAGAGTACTACCCAATGAATGTCCTACAAAGCTAACCTTTCCATCAAAGGAGGGGTTTCGTTGTTGAAATATATGAAATATCCTATTACACTCCTCCACGATGATCTTTGTAATATGTTCACGATATATCGGACTTTGGTATAACAAGATATCCAAAGCCAGATCCGTGAGTAGATTACGGACCGCCGGAACACCCTCCACCGTTATTGTCTCTAGAGTTGGATACTCCTGTTCGTCATCGTCGCCATTACCGACACCAGTACCTTGCAAATTGTGCTTCAGACTAGTACGTGGAAAATCTAGCCTTGACCGCCAATTCACTGGTATACACTGTATACGACAGTTTTTTGGAATAGAATCAAGTTCTGAATTGAGCGCTTGTAAATCGTTTGAATCACTGTATACACTTTTGAGCGTTTTTCTCAGTGCATTCACATCATGCACAAAATTAACCGTCTCCATCCGGAGACCTAATCGTTGTCCAATCCCGTGTGTCACCAACAAAAGATGCTCGATTGATCTGCCCTGATCGTCTCCCTTTGTTTCCTTGTAATCATCTCGAATCTCTCTTTCACTTTGTCTTCTGGCTTCTTCCTCTTGTTGCGCTGGATCTTGTGCTTTGATTGACTCGACCAAGGAAGACATATGTCTCTCGAGCGTTCTTCTCTTTTCTTCGGATACAGGACTTGGAATATCCGGCTGGACCGCTTGTTGTTCTATTACAGGAGTCTTTAATGTTGTGGAGCTACTAGTCTCCATCTTAGCATCCGATGTTTTATCTGGCGAGAAATCCTTGGTAAGTCTTATCGAGTTCCTTTTTCCAGGATTGGATGTATATCCTCGAGTCACTTTTGTGCCGGAGAAATGACTACCACCCGCAAATCGTTGGTATACGGTACCGCTCATTCGTGACAAGAAGTCGTCAGTCGTGATGTAAGCAGTATTCGAGTCCTGAAATGTCACGACTGAATTCGAGTATGGTCCAAATAACCGATAACTTGTATTGGACGTATTTTCGTCGTGGTCTCGTGCTCGGACATCATTCGCATCAATGTCGACCGCACTAACTGTACCGAGCACAGCTGTCTTATTATCTGCTGGTACTACGTTTTCGGCCTTTGCTCCATCATCGATACTTTTATTCCGTAGTCCAAGACTTGAGGTAGGTCTTGAGGGGGTCGTCGGTGTGATGTTTATCGGTTTAAGACGCCAAGGACAACCCTTCAGATATCCCTCCTCGAGTTGTGCGGCTAGATTCTCGTCACATGGCTTCTGTGTCGAGCCGTCTGAAACGCACGTTAGCCTTGGACTGTACATTCTGATCTCACAGATATTAACCGACCTGCTTGAAACCATGACCCTCTTCGTACATCGTACACTGGCCCAAGCCAATAAACGGGCGCTAATTCCCGCTCGTCGATATTCACGTCGAAAAGAAAGTCTTCATTAACAGGCACGGTTATGGAGGCTGACTTTTCAGCTTCGGTCGTTGGTGATTTGCCATCATGGTCTACGCTGTGTCGGCTCGATGTCTGCAGGTCCTCGGTCAGGGAGTTCTGGAAGGCGGCCTCGATAGACTGAGAATCATTATCCGAAAAAGCCGAGAATTTCTTTGGTGGGACTTTGGCTGGCTCTGGTGTTTTGGAATCATCGCTCGATAGAAGTCTTGGTTTTCGCTTTGGGACATCAACTGCAAAGAACCATTGTACGCTGAGTGGTGGACAGTCTTTGGGATAGTGCTTAGCACTTAATCCTCTCTTATGGGAAACTCTGTGGTCTTGGACATGGCTCTGACTTCTAGGCCTTGAGCTAACCATGTTGATGACAGGAGATGCCATTGATTGCCTGAGCAATGAACGGACGCTAATATTTCTTGAATAGATCCGTGTTCGACTCGGCAGGTTCAATAGCTTAGCATGATGCGGACTAACCAATCGTGGCCATATGTTGGGAAGTGCTGTACCAGACAATCCCAACGCCAGAAGAACTCTAGGGCTCGCGAGATTTATAGGTGACGTCCCCGCCAGCTGTGCTTCAGACCTGTTATGACAAGTTGCAACTCCCGTAAGATCAAAACATGATGCAGCAAGCGAGTCAATCTGTCATGACATCATCTTCACGTGATTTTGTGAGCATAATAAAAATTTCTTCGACCATTAGCTGCACTTCTCCATTATTGCTTCCATCGAGGTAAATATGGAGACTTCATTGGAATATCAACATGTCAGATCACTTATTGCCAGGAACATCCCTGCCAATCCCATCTATTCGTTTCTACTGTCGAACGTACGTATAGAATCTGTCCAAAAGGGGATAGTAAAATTTCGCTTGAAAATGGAAAAAGAACATATGAACTCAAAAGATGGCATTCACGGTTCTGTTTCTGCTGCAATTGTGGATTGGGCGGGTGGTGTGGCAATAGCGTCGTATGACCTGCGAGAGACGACTGGCGCTAGTATCGACATTCATATTTCATATTTGAGTTCTTGTAAAGTGGGAGAAGAAATTGAAATACAAGGTCGTGTTGACAGGGTGGGTGGCAGTATTGCCTTCACAACGGTATCACTGTTCAAAGTTGTGGATGGACAATGCACCGATAAGATTATCTCTCGAGGCTCTCATACAAAATATGTAAAAGTGCCATAGGTAACACGATTCAACAGTTGATCGTATAGCGCGAAGCTAAGCTATGTAAAGTAGGTAGGCATTTTCTGGGTTTGTTGTTTCACTTGATTATATTCGTTGTTATGTGACCCGCAGTCTTCTTTGCGTCTGGCAAACTCATCGCTCTGTGATGCCATTGACTCACTCGGACAGCGAAAATTGATTTTGTCTCTGACGATTCATTTGATCCTTCATGGCTCTAGCATGCCATAAAGGTAAAATACGATGGAGAATACATTTTTACTTATCCTACTCCTTCTCTCCTGCGTTTGAAGAGATCAAAAGGGCGATTGGCTAATTGACGACCCCTTTTTAGTGACTTAGTGCTCCTTTAAGTATTAAAATTCGTTGGAAATAATGATGTTTAGCTCAACATTCAATTAAAGTGATGCACGAATACGTAAGTTAGCACAAATTAGAATAATAACAGAATGGAACGACATGCGATAGAATCAGTAAAATGCTTGTGCTGTTTCATGTACATGCGAGGCACATCTGCATTGGGATTTTGGCCGTGGTTCTGGGAAGGATTGACAGGCGGCGCTGCACGTTTGACAGGTAACTTATGCAGTTTTTAAGGAGGAAGTGCAGGAGATCTATTCGCTCAAACGCGGTGCCGAACAAAAGCAGTTAGTCTATAATTACGAGCGTCAAAGATAATAGAAAAGTAGCCTTAGATTAGCGGTGTGTAGCATTCTAAATTCAAAATATTACACCATTGTTATCTAAAAATATAACATATCCCTATCGAGGTTAGATCATATACAGAAAGAGGTCGTGTGATGATTCTGCGTGTCTGGACGCAAATAAAGATGTATAAATTGTGAAAACTCAATGCGGTGGCTGGCCGTGCTATCTCAAAGTTTACGCTAATAGTATGCGCTGGCTGACGGACCCCAATTTCTCCGTCTCCAAGTTTTGTCTAGAATTATTATAGTGCATGCAACTCAAAAGATTTTGCCCGTTTCCCTGCGTACCAGTTGATGCGAACTCGTCCACTAATCCATGCCATATTCAGAGATCTTTTTGTGTTTCAGAATATCAATGGAAGATCCGATATGCGCTACTTCTTCAATAGAATTTGCATGATGTAATATATGATCGTGTTTGGAAAACCAAAGATTAGCTTGCCTTTAAGCTGAGTTCTCGCTCGGCAACTGCTTTGTTTATCCGATAATCTAATCAGTGTTACATCACCCACTAATGGTGACTAAAAGAATACTATCGAGTGTGGAGATGACAGCACTGAGGAGTACCAAGCGTCTTATCCTGTAACAATGATGATGACGTGCGGCGGAATTTGGGGACTGTTCCAAGCTTTTTTCAGATCCACAAAACGCCTTGACTGACGCGTGAACTAATAAAAATAACAAAAAAATGGAGAAGGCGGAGGTGGATGGAGTTGCGCGTCCGTGCACGCTCGCTTTCTGAAATGTGGATCTTCGATTAGTCTTTGGAGAACTAAAAAATTGACCGACACGGACACCAAGATTTTTTGAACGGCAAGAATCTTTGTTATTGGTCTCGCTTGTATCAAAGATTATGACAAGTCGATAATAACTAACTCACATATTCACCATTTTGCTACTAGTTTCGCACCCATGATCCGCAAATATGCTCTTTCTTCTGAAACAGTGATAGAAATTTGCTTAAATCCGGCTGCTCCTGCGAGACATGGTACAAGCAAGTTCTTCCGCTCAAGATCAGTTGTGGAGAGCTGTGCCGAGACGAACGGAAACTAAAAACAATTTGTGGATGCTCGTTAGTTTGGGTCAAGAACAGAGTTTGATGTAAACTGCCAGATTCTGTAAATGCTTTTTGCTTTTGCTTTACGTACGGTAACCAGTCGTTCATGATACTGTAGTATTTTATTATTAGCAGTGTCTTTGTGGTTCTTTTTTGTTTGGATTGATGATTAGCCTTATTCTCAGTATTCGCGGCAAAGCAAATGCATAGCTGGAAGTCAATGCCATAATGGGTGAGGGGAGGCAGGCACGCCTGGATTGTTACGATTACACAAGGCTAAGCTATGATTTTGTTGTCGAAACTCGAAATACCAATATTGAATAGCCTACATTTTATTCCCTCTTATCAATCAGACAACACTTGGTGGTCCGGACGGGGCGTCGTAATTTATTCGAAATTATATTGTACTACTAATAATTTCAATATTGTAATCATCAGCAACTTGTGAATTCACTGGTTCTGTTTGAGACATTATTTACGACTGACAATCCCTGTTCATATTATGCCATAATAGTTTAAATTTCATGCCTTTATTGGAACGAATGCTCAACTGAATCTTTGGTACAAGATAAGCTTTACCACAAATTCGTCAACCAAGTTTTTAGAGCTTGCTTTTTGTAGTTCTCTCCTAATCATTCCTACTCCCGACATGCCGGCCTTTGAAACAAGCTTTGGCAGTTTGAGCTTATACTCCACATCAACTCCACGAATCTGCCTGCCTCTTCCATGAAAATGTCGCGTCTACTATACTATTCTAGCACGTTTATGCTCTGAACAAGAAGCTCTTTCGTGGGACATCTTGGAAAAGCATTTTTTGACCGAGGTCAAGGATCTGCTCTGGTTTTACTCTGAACCAAAGCAGCCAACCATATGTTATACCACCATCCTCTCGATCTTTTTGTTGATTAGAGATACTGCTTTCCAGCGAACCTTTCTCCTTTTGAACAGCAACAAAAACAAGATCTGCTATAAGCCAGCTAATACTAAAAGGCCAAAATCTACCTATGCGGCATTAAAAGGAAGTTGGCCCCACCACTACATCCGAAACCCCTTTCTTTTTATTTCTGCAACGGTGCAGTTCGCATCCAGCCCCTCTCATCAGTCATTCAGCATTTCAAGAAAAAAAAACCGTTGTGCTCAGCTGCAAAGCTTGCAGCAAGTCAAAAAAACATCATACCCAGTGAAGGGAAAAAAAGAAAGACCTAACTGCGCCCCTCAAGTATACGGCAGACTAGTGTAGAGAAAGCTGAACAGGACACATGCGTTTCTCCTTTTTCCCTTTGGTCGTTGCAGATACATAATCCGAGGTGCGTCAATGTCCAGCGTGTTTTTCGAAGCACGCGGTCTCTACTCTTTTTTTTTCCCATTCCCATTCTGCTTGCATAGACATGCACCAGTTCCGCTTACTCCTCAAACTGCCATTCTGACATACTTACCTGTTCTGCAGTCAACCTGTCAATCTATTTGATTGAGAACGTGTTTCGACGGGCAGGAATCAACGACTGCGGTAAAGTGAATACTCTGAAGCGCGTGCATGAATCTGGTGTTCAATTACTGGATTAGCAAGTGATAGAACAAAGTTGACCATTCATACGACTTGCAGGCAACAAACTGTTTCTTCTTAAAGACTATCTTGAGCTGCTTCAGACTCTACAACGTGTCTGCGGACTATACATCGTATCTGCAGGTTTCCAAGTCGATACAATCATCTTTGCCGATCACAGACTGCCGTCCAGGTGACAGACATTGAAGCAAGTGAATTATCACCCATAGTCATTCAATATGGCCGCTCTTCCTCCAATTCAACATGCTGGTACATATTCAGATTACCAGGATGCAAACTACTACAGCACAAACACCAATAATCAAAACACCGCACTTAGTGCTCCTATACCTCAACATCAAACCTCCAATTCTCCCTTTATAGGCCAAACTTATAACAATAACTCAACATATAATACTGGACTTCACACACCTTCGCCAGAACACGGCACGTTCCACAAACGACAGGACAGTGTTCAGCAGGAATGGCCTTCACGAGTAACTGGACCTCAAACGCCATACACAACCTTTACATCAAGTCCTACTGGAGCAAATGCCGGACAGCAAATGTCACAGACACAATTACAGGCACAACAATCACATTACAATCTACATTCCCCACCTACGGACATGCAGCAAAATATGCAGCAACAACAACAGCAGCAGCAGATGATCTCAAGCAATTATAGTCAATCTCATAGCCGACATGCCAGTCTATCTCAACCTCAATCCGTCCAACATACACCAAGCCACACTCCCGCTCATGACAATTATGCTCCTATCAATGTCAATCGAACACCTTATGTTGGAGGTCACATGTCACATTCTTCAATCAGCTCTGTGGCCTCTGCGCCATCATATTATACCCATCATGGCTATCACCAACCTTCTTTCTCCACTGGCACTATGGGACAATATGCACATGGTCTGGGATTGTCAAATTATGGCGCATATATGAATGGTGTTTCTTCAATCAATCAAAGTATGAGCGCACCTACAGGTTCAATGCCCGCACCTTTTGTGCCCCGTTACCATTCTACCATGCCAAACCTATCAGGTACGTTTGACAGTCGATCCATTCGTTATAACCATGATATTTTACTAACATGATACCTTAGCAATGCCAAATCCCGAAGTACCCACAGTATCCAGCTCTGTAGCATCTACAGACTCTGTATATGATCCGACAGGACAAACAGCGCCTCCTGGAGTCAAGCCAAAAGTAACAGCCACTCTATGGGAAGACGAAGGAACATTGTGCTTTCAAGTAGAAGCTCGAGGTATATGCGTTGCTAGAAGGGATGATAGTCACATGATTAATGGTACGAAATTACTCAATGTTGCCAACATGACCCGAGGTAGACGTGACGGTCTACTGAAGAGTGAGAAATTACGACACGTTGTAAAGATTGGTCCTATGCACCTCAAAGGTGTCTGGTAAGTTTGACAGTATTTGCATTTTGCTTTTCATAACTAATCACGATATATTCAGGATTCCGTTCGAACGAGCTCTAGATTTTGCAAACAAAGAAAAGATTACAGATCTACTTTATCCACTCTTTGTTCATAATATAAATGGTCTGCTATACAATCCCAACAATACAAGTGCAAGACCAAGCATCTCAAGCGCTTCCATGCCACCGCCAAACATGTCTGGACATGGAATGGGTGCTGGCTCACAAGATTTTGGACTTAATACTCCAATTACAAATAGTATTTCGAATTTATCAAGCGTGATGCCGAGTTTGAAACGACGACGAGACGACGTTTCTGATTACATGACGAATACTCGGACGAGACCGATGTATGATGGTGGAATGTGTCGGCCTATGGAAGAGGCCAGACCAGTTATGATGTAATGGATTTCTTATGTTTTCACGTGGTTTATTTTCTTTATTATCTTGCATGTATACATTACCCCCTCATTTATTACATCGTTTGATACGAAGATGAGAATAGAAGATGTTTTGGATTGGATAGGATAAAACTTAACGAACGAGGCGCAGGGTGTCTTTTTGCTTGTTGAATAGATGTTATTGATGAGATTCCTTTCTTGTCTAAATAAATAAGACTGAAGAAGGGTGAAACGATCAATTACATTTGAGAAGTTGTTATATCGAGGTGGCGTAGCATTGGTGGTGATTTTTTCATTTTATTAATCGCAATGACGGTTTATGATATCAATGATGTGATTTGATATGATATGGTCTGATCTGATCTGATATGATCTGGCAAAAAGGGGGGCAAAAAAGTAATGTGGAAGAAATTCCAAAGATCGAGTAAATAGATCATGACATGACTATCATGCTTTTTTAGTTATATTTGTTTAAAGAGCAATGTGTTTGATTAGATAAAAATTAATGTACGCTTTACTGTAGTGATGAATCATTCATCTTGGTAATAAAATGTGCATATCAATTATTTTTTCATTTAATCATAATTTTAATGTTTGTTTATATACATTTTGTTGAATGAGACTACAAAGAAATATACAATTCTAAGATCCCAATTCACGATAATCAGCCGGTCTTTGATAATGATGATTTCCACCTCTGTTATTCATGTTATTTCTCTGATTTACTGGTTTTCGCATATACGCGTCTTGGTTACCGTTTCCGTAACCGATGTGTTGTTGTTGGTTTGGCCATTGACCTTGTGCTTGTATTTGTCCCGACATGTTGTTGTTGTTCATGTTGGGATATGGCATGTTCATATTCATACCCATTCCCATGTTCATTCCCATGTTCATACCCATGTTCATATTCATAGGCATAGGCATACCCATTCCCATTCCCATGTTTATAGGCATCATATTCATCGATTGGATAGGCATATTCATGTTCATGGGCATATTCATGTTCGTAGGCATATTCATATTCATATTCATATTCATAGGCATGGGCATAGACATGCCAGGATACATGCCCATCATAGAATTCTGCATCATCCCCATCGGCAAAGTAGTCGAATATGCATTGTTATTCGACATGACATTTTCGTTCTGTTGAGTATTGGTATTGGTATTGGTATTAGATGCTGCCATGCTATTCATATGCTGTACGAATTCGTCCATGGTTTGTCCTGTATGTATCGCAGGTGCTACTTTTGTTACATCCGGCGTTGCCTTTGATGTTGTCGGAGATACTATCTCTTGATCTAAATTGTTCGTCTTTGTTGGTCCTAAAGACGCACGTGGATTATCGAGTTCTTCATCTGCAGGCCTTTTCTTTGTAGAGTTTGGTTTGACGCTTGAGGGTGAGTCTGGAGGAGGACTTGTAGCAGAGATGTTTTCAGTTGGTATAGACAAACGAGAAGGAGATGCGGGAGCTTTCGAGTTTTCAACAAGTGCAGTACTTTGATCGGATGCCGTCGTTATTACATCTTGTTGAACTTCAGGTGTTGGAGATTTGACTTTCTCAGGGCCATTTGACATGTCAGAGACTACCTTACTTTGTAATTCGTGATACTCTATGAGCTTTTGTACCGCAGATTCATCTTCAACTAGATTGTCTACCAAGACACCTTCAGTTGAGCATTTTGGACATATAAAATCATTACTAAGTAATAAATTTTCGATACATTCTCGACAATAAGTACTTCCACAGCATGGTGTCTTTACAGGATCGACAAACATTCTTCTATCAATAGGACATTCAAGACCCATATCTTGTAACATTTGATTGCTTGTCGCATCATCCACTTTCTCTGCTGATGCTTTTGCTTTTGCTTGGAATTGATCCCAAGAAGCTTTATCAGGCTCTGCCACTACCCATTCACCATTTGCCGTATACATTACACCTGCAGGCAACTGCGAAATGTCTACAACTCCATCTTCGGGAAGACTACTTGGCTTTTCGACGACTTTCAAAAAGGATTTTGGGATTCCCGTAGTCTTTCTAAATTTTGGACGGTTATCAAAGGTTGTATCATTATTTGTCGGACATGCTTGTATCCAGTGGCCTGTAAGGATATGTTAATAACTCGTAGATTGTAGCCATTTGAAGGGGATACATGCCTTTTCCACCACATCGATGACAAGTATAGCCTGCTGGTAGTGGCTTGTCAGGTACAACCTGCGGTTTGTTGACTCTATGAATGGCCTTTTGACTATAATTTCATGTTATTAACATCAGAATGGAGGCAATCTTAAGTATCTATCCTTACCCAGCCATTTGTGATTGTTGTTGTAGCCACTGTTCTCCTCCTTGATCAAACATGGCCGCTATCCTATCCTCTTCGCTGGCATTCTCGTCCAGCACAGCACCTGTTGTCGTTACACTTTTCGATTGGGGCGCAGTAATCGTTGCTTCGAGTCGATGATGATTCTTGGCTGTGATTGGCATCTTACCGGAAACGTACCTCGCTGCAAGACCAGCACCTGGTCTTGCTGCCGGGAGTCGTCGAGCGACAACGGTTGTACCTCGTGAGATAATCGTCGCATCATCGTCATATTCTATCTTTATCGTTAAAATAGCTCGCTCATACATGCAATGTTGAAGAGTACTCACCCTCATTATTATCTGGATTATATATCGCTAAATCAAAGTCTGTACCATCGCCTAACCTGCTCTGATCTATTATGTCCCTCTTCAATTCAAAGACAGAGACACCAGTACCGTCAAATGTTACCCGCTGAGGTTCTTTTTGTGATTTGAATTTGAAAAACACAGAAGATGACATGATTAAAACCAACAACTATTCTGAAAAACAGAACAGATGAATGGCCGTTTGTAATCAACAACAGTGGCAAGGCACAAAAAGGCCGCAAAATAGAAGATTAGTGATAGAATCAGACACACGAAAAGAAGACTATGATAGCAAGGGTTCAGAAATAAATCCTTTTGTATTTTGTCAATTGACACTAGGTAGAATTTGATCCTTTTATTATTCTTTTCTTTGTTCTGCTAACAAGACAAATAACAACAATAAAGAAATGGTACAATGTCTCTCGTGACTCCGATCTGCTACAAATAACACTCCTCCACTTGACGACCTTTATGAAAGTTGTAACGACTTGAGCTCGATTGGAAGTAAGGGATGAATGAATGATGATGAAAGAGAAAGTCGCTCGAATAGATAATGGAGGAAAAAGAAAAAGAGTAATGAGGCTGTGAGACAGAACGGCTATCAATAAAACTCTCCGGATGCGGAGAAGTCACGTGTAATGAATCGTTTATAAAGACAAAAGTCTAATCTCATTATTGTAGACCCCTCGCTTTTCTTCATAAATAATCATTAATTGTGTTTTCCGTCCACATTTCTTCGTAAACAATCATACAATAAGCAAATACAATCTTATATATACACTCGAGAAGTAGATCATCTGCTCATCACATGAGCAATCGCCACACTCCCAACAATATTGCACCAACACCTGTACACACACCCCTATCGCAGAAAATTAGTATGGTTACGTACACATAAAAGGATCGATATGTCAAGCAACTCACATCAGCCATTGTAGTGTAGAGAACTTGACCTGCTCCAGTCTTTCCCTCAAAGCTGCAGTCTCTTGTTCTATCCTTGTTTCTACCTCTTTGATTTTTAAATCCTGCGTGTTGGCCTCTTCGCGGATTCGACCTTTTTCTAGATTTAGATCAAGCCTGACCGAAGCCTGCGTCCGCTGTATTTCATCACGAAGTCGCGAGTTAAGTTTCGCCAAGTCATTTGTAAGCCTCTCGTGTGACGCTCGTGTCAATGTCGATTCCGTAGAATCTGCAGATAGTAATTCGGATCTCAATTTGGCAAAATCAACTTTCTGCTCGTAAGTGGCTTTCTCTTGGTCTTCCCGAACAACCATTGTGCGCGTAAGATTTGATATGCTCTCTTCCACAACATCGCCTAGAATCTTCATCAAAGCTACTGCTTGCTCATCATTAAAACCTTCTTCTTTTAGCCTTTGAACAAATTTCAATGTGTCGAAGTGATGGTCGCGGGCTCTGGCAGTCGTGAGCGAGAAATTACGGACAGTCGAAGGGTAGTGAGGTGCGGATAAATTTTCGAACTGGGTAGTCCGATTCGATATGGAATAAGCATATGCGCCTGACCTCGGCAGTATCCGCGCATTGAATGGTAACTGAGCATGGTGAGCTAGTGCTCTTAGTCCAACTCGACAGCTGCCCATAGATAACAAAATCTCTGATCAATTGCTACGATAATGTCCTCAACTTTTCATATTGTCATGTCAACATTCGCAAACTCCGTTCATCATTGATATGTTTATTAGACATGGATGGCTATCAAACACTATTGTTAAGTTACATCATGTGACTTGCTTACTCAGCCTACGATTGTCATCTAATCATCGCAACCTGATAATCTGCTTCGATGTTGGATGTTCCATCAAAAGTTGTACTACATATTGTAAAGATACTACGAGACTGATTGCGCTCACTTGCATTCGTCAGGAAGAGAGCAAACAATCCGGTGCAAAATATCCATCTTCATCTTCTGCAATTCAAATCTTATCGAACCTTTGTCATAAACTTTTGGCTTTGTCAACGTCAACCGACCGATCAATTCATACCACTCGGCGGATTTTAGAATTTGGAGATGATATCGTGCTGAAATGTTAGTTCATTTTCATTTTGCCCGCCTCAACATTCATTTGAAGAAGGATTAAAGCAACATATGATGATTTTTTTGTGCAATTGACTTTATTGATGTTAACCATGTTTATTATATAACAGTATTAGGATTTACAGTCGATTCCTAGCACCCATTCAAAGTCATAAACATAACGACCCCACTTCCTGAGAACCCAAATATGGCGACAACAACCTCTGATAGACAACAAACACAACAGACTCCAGCCCAAGATTCTTCTGCTCGGCTGGCACCTGATGCAACCACTGGGACAACAAATGCCGAGGCAGTACACAACACTACGGAGCCAGGAAGACTTATACTTGTGTCTAACCGACTTCCAATCACAATCAAACGTCTAGCTGAGGGAGAATATAGTTTCAAGCAATCATCTGGAGGTCTTGTCAGTGGCATATCAGGGCTTATCAAAACTACAGAATTCCTTTGGTATGGATGGCCTGGTCTACAGATACCGGAAAAAGAGATTGACCTTGTTGTTAATCGTCTGAAAAACGAGCAATCTGCAGTACCAGTGTTTTTTGATGACGAACTTGCAGACAGGCATTACAATGGATTCTCGAGTAAGTCATAAATGCGATCGGTTCGTTTTCTTTGTCTAACTATGAGATCAAGATGAAATCCTCTGGGCTTTACTCCATTATCATCCGGGAGAGATTACATTTGATGAGTCAGCATGGTCAGCATATAAGCAGGTGAATCAACTTTTTGCAGATCGTATATGCGAGGACGTTCGTGACAATGATATCGTCTGGGTCCATGACTACCATCTCATGCTATTACCAAGCCTTATTCGAGAAAATCTTCGAGGTAAACGTATCAAAGTGAAGATAGGTTGGTTTCTTCATACTCCCTTTCCCAGTAGCGAAATATTCCGTGTATTACCTGTTCGTAGCGAATTACTCGAAGGTATACTACAGGCAGATCTTATTGGATTCCACACATATGATTATACTCGACATTTCTTATCAGCATGTAACCGATTACTGTAAGTCATGGATTCTTCTTATTTTCGAGTTGAAAAGGCATTCTTCATGGTAAATAAACACTATATACTAATATGAATATAGCGGCGCATCCACTACACCTAATACAGTCGAGTTCAATGGTCGCAGAAGCCATGTGGGAGCATTTCCAATCGGTATAGATCCAGACCATTTCTACGAGGGTCTGAAGAAAGAGAAGACGCAAGAACGAATCCGATTCTTCCAAGACCGATTTCGCGATACCAAGTTGATCATCGGTTGTGATCGTTTGGATTATATCAAGGGTATTCCACATAAGCTACACACTTTTGAGTACTTTCTAGAAACGCATCCCGAATGGGTAGGAAAAGTGCAGCTTGTACAAATTGCCATTCCTTCTAGAGAAGACGTTGAAGAATATCAAGCACTCAGAAAGAATGTCAACGAGCTCGTTGGACAAATCAATGGTCGTTTCGGTTGGTGGTTTGTACCGCAATAACGATACATAATGCTAATTTAGAGCATAGGTACAATCGACTTTAACCCAGTCCACTTGAAGCATACGAGCGTCACACAAGAAGATCTAATGGCTTTGTATGCAATTAGTGACGTTTGTCTTGTCTCATCCACCCGTGATGGTATGAATCTAGTTGCGTATGAATACATTGCTTGTCAAGGCGAACGACATGGAATGCTTGTCTTGTCCGAGTTTGCTGGATGTGCTCAAAACTTTGCGAGTGGTGCTATCTTATGTAATCCTTATAACATTGAAGAGCTCAGTCAGGGTATATACGAAGCCGTGACAATGAGTGATGCTGATCGGAAAGATAATCATGATAGATTATCCAAATATGTCAGCAAATATACCAGGCAAGTCACATGGCAAATATCATCTCTGTTGTCGGTTCTAACAATCATATAGTAGCTGGTGGGGTGAATCGTTCATCGAGGAGTTGACAAGAGTGACAGATGACTCTAACGATGCAAAGACGATGATCAGACGCCAGACCGTGTCTCGACCCCGAATTCAAGGTGTAAATGAAGACAAGGAAAATATGGAAAAGACAATGTTGACAAAGCCTGGTGCAAAGGTGGCATTTGAGATGGCTTCTCGTTATGCAGTCAACTTGTAAAATGCTCTAATTGTTATAAGGTAACTTGCTTGATCAGTCATACTATTTCTATTTAGCACGACTATAGTTGACATTATTGTACTCATAAATCACGTGTTATATATAAACAATAATTTTTATAAATAATTTATTAATCATCAATTTTTATTTTTACCTAGTCAATCGACAACAATATAAACGATTATATAAAGGGATTCGCAGAATGGGATCGAATTTCAATCGGGTACGATGCTTGGACGTCGTTACAAGACCATGTACAATACTACAATCCAACATTCTCCGACGGATGCAGAGTACCGTCGTCAATGTAGAATCCTCTACACCACCACTTGATCCCTCATCTAGACACAACAATCCTCGCATAGCCTTTCGCACCCAAGCTCCCAAACAGATAGTGTTAAAAGGCAGGGTCATATCAGCAGGACAAATGGACAAGACGGTCCGCGTCGCACGAGCGGGCGTAGAATGGCACAATTACTTACGAAAGGTACCTCATCACCGCCCCATCAATCCTTTACTCCCTATCTAACAAGTCGATCAAACAGTTCTATTCCCGACCACAACGATATCTCGTTCGCGACCCGGCGTCCTCGCTTCGCCTTCACGATCAAATCTCCTTCACGCCCCTGTCGTCGTCGTCTTCTTCGTCATTGTCGTCTTCTACAACGAATCGAGTGAAGCATATCGTGAAAGAAATCCTCGTTCCGTACGGTACGCCGCTTTCGTCTCGTCCTGCCATCCCTTCGTTAGAGAACGTCGATGAGAAATTACACGAGAAGAGCGCGGCGAGGAGCGAAAGGAGGAGGTTGAGAAAAGCAGCTGTTGATGGGGATGAAAAGGCCATGCAAGAGGTAAAGAGGTTGGGGATTAATGTCAAAAGAATAGTGAGTAGTAGGAGTGGAAAGATTGTCGGGACGGTTTTGGAAAGAGACGTCATGGTGACGAAGGAAGGAGGTGGGGGAGTTGTGAAGAGTAGAGTCGCAAGAGGAAGGATAGTAGATGGAGAAGATATCACTGGTCCGAAACGAAAGGTCAAACCATAGCCATAACCATAACACGATCAAAGGGTATTTTATATCAAAGATTCTATGTATATATATGTATTTTAAAAATCTTCCTGTTCAAAGTTACGAATGGATAGACCGTCACGAATCAGCTCGTCTTTTACTTGTTCAACGGTCCATTCACCTCGATGAAAGATCCCTGCACCCAGAGCAGCGTCGACATTAGTCTCTGAAAAGACTTGCTTGAAGTGATCGGCGTTACCTGCTCCAGAACTAGCAATGATTGGAATCTTCACAGTACTTTTTACTTGACGGATCAATTCTAGATCAAAACCGCTGTTTGTACCGTCACGATCGATGCAATTCAGTAATATCTCACCTGCTCCCAGCTTTGCAACACAAGTCACGAGCTGTACAACGTCTAGATCTGTCGTCGTTCTCCCTCCATGGATTGTACATGCATACCAACAATGTCCTTCACCATTGGGTCCGGGAAATTTTGTCGGCATTGTATAATGCTTTGAAGCCAATGGATCAGTCACGTAGACACGTTTGGGATCTACACTGACAACAACGGCTTGATTACCATATGCTTTGGAGATTGTTTCGATCGCCGTGTTTCCGGTTGGTATACAATTATTGGCATAATACTCTTGTGCGGCAACGACTGCATCAGTACCCAACGACACTTTATCTGCTCCTGATTTAAAATACAATGTGGCGACATCCAAAGCAGGAACTGTTTTTCCAGTCTCCGGGTCATGAGTATCTCTAATTCCACCACCGACAGTCAATGGCACAAATACCGTACTTGAAGTTTTTCGAAGAATTTCCAACATTGGTTGATCTTTGACCGGCGTGTCACGGAACGAGGTTATATTAAGAAAGACAACCTCATCCGCACCTTGTCTGTAATACTTTTCTGCCAATTCGACGGGTTTCCCAAGATTCCGTACATCACTACCAGAAGATTTCTCTCGGACATCATATTGATCTCCTTTTGTGACGACCAAATCACCTTGATCATTTGTTCTAACGTCTAGACATGCGATTATCCTCGAAGTTAATCCAGACGATGCTTTTATAACCTTTCCAGACTCCTCGCCATAAGGAGTCAATCGCTTACCATCAAGGAAAGCCTTTAGAACTCTTAATCCTGCGGCTCCAGACTTTTCCGGATGGAATTGTGTAGCGAGTACATTATCTTTTGTGATAGCACCCACAAACGTCTCTCCTTCATAATCTGCAACTGCAACTTTCCATCCTGCCTTTTCTAAATGTCCTGATCGATAAGGTGCCATATAAGAATGTACATAATAATATTTGCTATTCTTCTGTATACCGTAAAGACTTTGATTATCAGCGATTCCTGATTCATCGGTTATTCTCGCCGAATTCCAGCCGATATGTGGAACGCTCTTTCGCTCATCATTGAACCTCTCCAATCTTTCTTGGACGAACCCTAGTCCAGGAACATCCTGGTCTTCGGCAGAACCTTCAAAAAGCGCTTGTAAACCAACGCAAATTCCCATGAATGGTTTTCCTGCTTTTATATGCGCTCTTATCGGCTCGAGATAGCCAGCATTTGATAATTGAAGTAGACAATGTCCAAAGTGTCCTACTCCAGGTATTATTAGTTTCTAACCAACCTGTCAGTAAATCAGTCACCCTGATTCGAATGAAATTTATCATGATAGAGATCTTACCTCTGCTTGCGCAATATCAGCAGGACTTTGTACCAATTCAACCTCATATCCAACTCTTTCAATGGCATTGACCAACGATCTGATATTTCCTGCGACATAGTCGAGTAAATAAACCGTGGGCATGATATATTAACCTCTTGTTTTCGTGTACGATCAACTATATCTGTAAATTCATTGATGACTACCACATTACTTATCGCCGATATCGCTCCGATCGAAAAAAAATATTTCGAGTCAGATAAGAAATTTGGCATGACTAGCCAAGTAGAAAAAAGTTCACCAGTGTCAAGCCGAGTAGCTTCACATTGTAATAACTACATTACTGCTAACCTAGCATGGTACGAAAATTAAAGCATCACGAGCAGCGACTGCTTCGAAAAGTTGATTTCGTCAATTATCCCAAAGACGAAGATCACCGCGCATCGGCTGTCCTCCGACGATATTCAGTCGGAAATCCTGCAGATTACACTTCATACAATCGACTATGTGGACGATTACGACAAATGGCTCATAAATTAACGCTTTTACCACCAGAATCACCATTCAGAAGAAAACATGAAGACTTTTTAATGGAGAAGCTATGGGATATAGGGATTCTGGGCATCGGAGGAGGTGGAAAAGGAAAATTAAGCGATGTAGAGCACAAAGTCACGGTGTCTGCATTCTGTAGGAGAAGATTAGGTGTTGTGATGACTAGATTGAGAATGGCAGAGACGATTAGTGCAGCGAATAAATTCATCGAACAGGGACATGTTAGAGTTGGGACAGAAGTCGTTACTGATTCGGCATTTCTTGTTACGAGAAATATGGAGGATTTTGTGACCTGGGTGGATTCTTCAAAGATTAAGAGGAATATATTGAAGTATAGAGATAGATTGGACGATTTTGATCTTTTATAAACGACTGAGAATGGAGTCTTGGTTAATATGTTAAAATACTCCGGGCCCGGTGTCGCAACTATTCTGGAATATCTCAAGAATGATCACGACTGTGTTGAGCATTCACGTACGACACACAAATGTCAGCAATAAGTCTTACGGACAGATTCCGAATTCTTGTGTTCGGAAGCCAAGTTGCTAGTACTCGTAATTACGGATCAGAGTGGGAAAGCAAGTTTCTATTCAGGTAAGAATAGATTTGCAAAAAATTTGACTTTTGAACGTAGTAGTTTGCTAGAGGTTATAAGCATGCCACGTCAAAAGGCCCTAAAAGAAATTCGATTAGGATGCGAATGTAGTCACAAGTGAAGTGGTAGATTGAAGGAATCTCAAGAAGAAGTTCATTTGCCTTGATCGTCAATTCGATACAAATTTCCAGAATACTGGAAGAATTTTATTTTAGATCTTGGCATCGCTATTATTTACCGATCTTTGATATTGTAGAAGGAAGAGATAATAAACAACAAGAGCCTGAGAGGAACTATCAAGTAGAATAAAGGACATGCAGAATATCATGTACACTACCTTGTCATAATGATCGATATGTGATCAAGATTATAATATACTGTAACTACGTGTCATACAATAATCATCGCCTCAATAATGATGGCATATCCGGCCTCGATCCGACCCTGTGAACTTAGTATCTCTACCAAGTTTTATTTTATGTTTGATCATCGGAAAAAATAATTTAAAGCTCCTGTTATACATGTAGATCATTTTACAACATGTCATGCCATGTTATGCTCATGCAAGCGGTGAACTTTTGACAGTTTTAATCTGTTATTCAACGAAGCAATTTATTTTCCCCGTCAGTATGCAGACGAACATTACTTCCGGCTTACCATCACGGCACGACCTCTTACGATTGAGTTCATTGGCTGAAAAATAATCGTGCACAGACAAACATGGCTCCGGTAGAGTAGTACCGCATCCCCGCCTTGCAAAACAATTTCGATCACACGAACCAATTACAGTAATAATACACTATTACCATAACTACCCATGTCATCATGATTTTGTTATCCGCTTCTCCGGACGGTCTTATTTTTTTTTAGCAAAAAATGTGGTCTGATATTTTTTTTTTCCTTTTCGGACTTGCGCGTTCGGGTTTCGTAGCGTTTGTTGAGGCGGCGTAATAATGTTGTTACTCAAGGTCAACATGTAGGTTATTATAATATCGGTATTATTACTGTGTTTTCATCAATCTCTTTGTACATTATTTTGTTGTACAATACTGTCATTTGTCTTGTTTTTACTAAAATATACCCTATAATCTCGCCACTGTTTTCTATCACTCATGACATCTATCATCCAACCTCTTTCACTATAAAAACTACAGTCTCTACATTTAATCTATCCGGAGAGATTATACTCAACATGCCATCATTCCACCTTCCCGCCCTCGACACCATAACGAGAGATTTAGCATACTTGACCAAAGGCAAGAAATCATCCCTCCGATCACCTACAATTTCTCCCAATGGATCCGGTACAGGATCTGACATTTATCGATCCACAAAATCCATATCATCATCATCTTCCTCCTCTTTACGTCCCGTACAACCGTCATCAAGATCGTCGAGTCGATCGATCGATGCACCTTCTCGAGGCCGTCAAGGTCGATCAAGCGTAGCCTACGAATCTTCCGACTCCCAACCATCCGTCCGCTCTTCCCCATTACCCCCTTTCACCCGCGGCTTATCCTCCTACCAACTCGACAAATACGAAAACGAAAACGACAGCGTCGCCGGTAGTAACAGTAGCAGCAGTAAAGACGTAATCTACACGTCGAGCATGAAACAGGAATACTTTCCCGTAAAACAGCCCAAAGCCGTGCGCAAAGAGTTGAAATCCCAAAAGAAAGAAAACGAATACAAAGCCAAGATCGAGAATCTAGAACACGAACTCGAATTGCAAAAGGGTCGACCGTGGAATAGAAGTTATGCGGTGGATTATCCCAGTCCGGCGATGAGAGAGAGGATGAACAAAGCCAGCAAGAAAGGACTCGGCGTTGATGAAGATTTGTTCGAGGAAGACGAGATGATGAGGGCGAGAATGAGAGCTAAATTCGGAATCACCTCTCCTTCTTCTTCCACTACTTCTCCATATGATGACCAGAGAGGAAGAGGCGGTTATGATGGGATAACGGAGAGGACATATCGTGATTCTACGGGGGCGTCGGAACGGAACATCACGGCCTTTTCATCCGACGATAAGAACTTTTACGAAGGTCCAAGAAGAGACTTTGGAAGAAACCCAACAAAGGGTCGGAATGTAGGTGGTGTGAGAACTAGAATGTCAGACGACGGATGGGATAGAGGTGGTTATAGTATGAGAAAAGCTCCCATGAGTCCAATGATGTTGATGAATAATAATAACAACGGATGGATGAACATGTCGCCGTATTATAATGGAATGATGTATTCCAGATGATGATTTGTTTTTATTTTGTTGCTTTTATTTAGCGATGGCATGACTGACATACAGTACGATTGCATACAAGTACTCTCGAAAAAAAGCATAAGCATTTGCACTATACTACCTTTTTTCTTATCTTATATACACATTCTATCATATATATACGTCTAGTATCGAATTTCCCACATTCTTAACCTCCCGTTTTCATTCCCAACGACAAGACATTCCACAATATCATTCACTCTATCAATCACCATTTTCTCATTCTTTCCTTCCTGACCATCATCGTCTTGTCTCGATACACCACTTTCAACCCTTCCAAACGCTACACTAGTAATTCTCCCCAAAGGCGTCGAAGCAGTCGGCCAATTCTTATACACCGTACAACTAGGGAGATGGACTAGTCTCATAGCGTCCTTTTTCCACTTTGAACTCATACACAGAACCTGCGCGTCGGTATTAAAAGTCAGATTAGAGATCGGAGTCGTCAGATGATCCAAGACTTTTGTCGGCAGGGGGTTTCTTGGACATATATCCGTTCGAACGTGAGGAGTCGTAAAGGAGATATACCATTCTCTCCGGTCGTAGACGTTGACCACGCCGCTGGAACTTCCGACTGCGATCCAGCGATCAGTGCCTATCGTCGCGGAAGCACCTCTTCCGTTCTTTCCTCCCAGAGCAATGACTGTGATTCCCACGGCGCCTTGGTCGTTCCATCGCCCGACGACCGTCTGAGTGTCGACGTCCCATTCGGTAACTTCTCCGTTTCTACCCGCTATGCAGATTCCTCGTCCGTCGCCCCACCATGAGAAATCTGCTATTCCGCCTAGACTCTCGACTCGGACTTGACTTGTCCATTGTAGAGTCTTTGCGTCGAGGATGTTTACCGTTCCACCGCCCTTTTTACCAGTTCCTTTCAACGCGACGAATCTACCGCAAGGAGACGGACGGAGAGTTCCCATGCTTTTCTGTTCTGACGATTGGCCGTATATTCGAGTTGTTTTTGTCACGAGACCGGTGGCCAAGTCCCAAGTGTGAAAGTAACGACGACGAGCAGATAGAAAGATTCTCGTGTCAAGAGGATGAAATGCAGACGTGGAAAGAGCCAAGTTTCGAATATGAAGAGATGTTAGTAAAGGATTGGGTAATGTCGAAGAAGAAGAAGAAGAAGAAGAGGTTATATGATGTAGATATAAAGTTCCAGACGGTCCAGAAGATAACAAAAGTGGTAGAGAGGGATGAAAAGATAGACATGTGATAGCCGACTGTTGTACATCTCCGATATCCTTGGTTCGCTGTATATCTATAACTTCTGGTCGGAGTTTTCGTTTTTGAGAAGCATCATCTCGTCGTTGTATTAGACTAGTATTACTTCGAAGTAAATCTCCTATCGGTTTTGCAGATAAATTGTCATCATCGACTTCAACCCCTTCTTGATTATCGCTGTCGTCAGAACCAGCCGACAGTCGTCTTTTCTTTCTAGCAGGCTGTTCTCGCGCAGCAATAACCCAATCTGGTGTTGGATTGAGTAAAGTATATTGTTTTTGTAACCTCTTGATGTATACTTTTCCACTAACAACGTCTTCATCTGCTGTTATTCTCAACTTTCGAAGTCTAGGTACTGTTGCTAACGATACAGTCAATCTATCATCGTCACTGTCATGCCACGCTGCTTTTCTTGTAGAACGATAATCATCAGCAGATCCTTCCGATAAGAATGCATCCTCTGCTTCATTTTTGTCGACTTTGGATGCATTCGTAGTCCCAGTAGTATCCATAAAGAACAGCTATTACCCTTCATTAGCATAACACCTCTCAAAAAGAACTCAAAAGAACACTAACATCCTGATCAGTTACACCAGCAAAATCCTCTCCTTCTTCCTCGTCTTTCTCTTCCTCACTCTCTCCATCACTCTCAGGATTCCTTGTTGGTCTCTGATTGAAACTCTTAATATTATCTCTAAACCCAGCTTCGTCTCCAAAGATTGTCTTTTCCAGTTCGAGTTCCACATTGTCTTTTTCCGGAACATCAGATTGTCCATTCTTTGCGAGTCCATAATCTTCCAACGTCATGTCTAGATCCACACTCATATCATCACCCATAACCTCGTCTTCATCTTCCGTATCAACATCAGATGTCGTACTATTCTTCGATCTATTCTTGGATGCATTTCTAGAATTTTTGACAATTTCCTTGTTATTTGATTTATCGAGTCCCTTCATTAATTTGTCGACTTTTTTCCTATTTGAAGCATTTCTGATAGATGATTTGCCAGAATCCTTTTTCTCTGCTGTCTGAGTCTTATAATGTGGCATGATTGTACTCTTCCTCCCTATTTCTAACCATCTGTAGTAAAAGCCTAGATTTTTTTATTTCCATCATAAAATTCATGAAATCCGGGGTAAAATGCGCACGTGCAAAACAAACGAGTTCACAGACGTGAGTATGGAAAGATAGTTGGATATAATAAGATTACAATTTTTATTAACATCTATCATGGAGTTACAAGTCTAATGAATATCTATATGAATTACAAGATCATGCCTATAGTACCACTCTCCTCTTTCCTTGGACACCTGCCAGAATAAGACGTCCCAAAGTAGGTGTTTTAGTAGGTATGTTAGTACTGTTATTATTATCATTGTTATTATTAACAACAGTACCCGTCTTTGGCGCTACTGCAGGTGCACTAGATTGACTAGCTGCAAGATCCGTAACTTGTGTCGTGTTCAAGGTGACGGGGAATGAATCACTAGATGTTGTAGGTTGAATGGTCGACTGGTGAATCTGAATTTCAAAATAGAAAGCAGGCGCATTATCTGCGATTTGAGACCCATTATTCAAGAAATGTCTCCATTTGAGATTCGCAGTGAGGAATGGAAGGACAACATCTGGATCTGTGCTGGATATTGTGCCGTTTGCTTCTAATTGGTCGACTACAGCAGATAAATCGATCGTTGCAGCAACTGTAATGTTTGGTGCGTTAGGATTATAAGGCATACCGGCGTATGATTTGCTCGCGATGACATTGTCTGTTTGGTTATCGAGGTACAACTCGGTTGTATGCATAAATTTACCACTAAGCAAGGCTGCTGAATATTGATACTCGATTGCATCAGTTCCGTTCGTGGAAGAAACGTCTCGTTTTCTTCTACGTGCAGCTGCGGATCCACCACCATATTTATTATACAACATGCTACGAATAGTATTTGAACTATCTTGAGGTCGGACATCAGCGTAATAATAGTTGAATTGTGTCTCGTCGTAAACGTCACCAGCTTTCCAAAAGTCACCTGCCGAATTCTTTCGAAATGGGTATAAAGGGGTTTCGTTTCCTATAGTCTCTGAATCCTGTGACATGTAGGTCGTCGACCTTTGTACTTGATCAACCAACTGGTTACCTGGGTACAGCTTCTGTTGAACTGTAAAAAGACGGTCTACAAACGCATGATGTAACCAAAACACTGGGTCGAAAGCCGCGACCGCCGGAAATGACATGTGCCCGGTGTTTGCATTTCTGCCACCAACCACTACATGAACGTTATCATGCGGATCTTCGATATTCAGAGAAGTGGCTGTAGATCCCGCAGGTCGCAGAGCCGTTCCAAAGATGTTAAAGGGTATGGAGTTGGTAAAAAGGTTATACACTGTGGAGCCCCAGTCCGGGATGTTATTATGACAATTGCTAACAACAACGTTATTCTGACTTGTAGATATAACCGCCTGCCCAGATGGATTTCGTTTGGTGTCAGCCCAAGAGGTTTCCTATAATGAAGGATTAGTCATTAGATCGATTTTGTATATATTATCACAACTATAAACTTACGGGATACATTTGCAATTCAGTTTTATGATTTGCACCTGGCACGTCATTAAACGTGTATTTGAACAGTGGATTTGGGATTGATTTCCATCCAGTAGGCGTTTGGACAGATATCTGAGACGAGCCCATAATGACTGGGAAAGATGAATCACCTGCAACTCTGGCCTGAGCCCAGTCCCAATACGGCAATCTTAATTTCTTCGCTGCAACTATCCAAAGTTGCTTGTCAGGACCTGTATATTTTTGTGCGATTGTCATAGCAAGGGAGTTGAGTTGTTGCTCAACAAGAGCTAGATATGGTCGATGCCACGGTAGAAAGATGGTCATTGAATGTGTGCAGTAACCAGTGTTATATCCACTGCGATCCGGAGAAGCGTTCCATGCGCTGGCCGCTTTGGCTGGCCCTGTGACGCCGTCCCAAGCAACTGCGGGAAGTCCGTGTATTCCAGAGAGCTGATAAAATGACATTTTATCGGTTTGTGGCATTGCTTGCCACGCTTGCATAGCTAAGATAAAAAGAGAATACATTCTTGGGTGGGAGGCATGCATTACTCTGATTTCGTATCGTGGCTGTTTACCTGATCCATTTTGAACACCGACAGCAGGCGTATAGCTATTCTGTCGTGGTTTGATCGCTACTGTGCTCGAGATAAGTGTACTGCTCAGCAGTAATATATCTGTAAAGACTGTTGCAAACTTCATGATTAATGTGTAAGTATTATTATTATTACTACTATTATTATTGTTATCGTAGACTGTCCGGCAGAAGTATCCTTTTATCTATAATAGAGATAGTGAAATAAAGAATGCAGTTAGCAAATGTTAGTCCAGACCAACAAAGTGCTTGATTTTAGAAAAGTGAGTGTCTGACGACAACGAATCAACGCTGGGTCGGTTGAAGGAAAAAGAAAAGAATGAAAAGGATATGAGAGATGAAAAAAGTAGAATGAAAATATGTTCACTTAGCCAGTCAACCTTGATATATACTTATCTCTTAGCCATCGTTAGAGGCAAATCGCCCGTATGATGTTAGAGACCTGAACTTCATCGATGTCAAACGCGAAACACAATGACGGTGAGACAAAAGAGACGAAAAATTATAGAGAAAAAAAAACGACGGAAAGGAAAGATGTTTCGATTGAGAAGTGCTACGAAACGGAAAGTTTGAGTGCGTGTTCGATCGGACAAGAAAGTTCAGAAGGAAGGATTGCGTCAAACGGTCCAGCGCGGGTCAGAAATCCTTCCACCAGAGAAAGCGACCCTCCCGGTGGACTGGAAAACTGTCCCATTTCTAAACCGTGAACCGACGCTAGTCCGAAATCGAAACTCCTTCAGTTCATGTCGGGACAAACGTTATAAACCTAAAAAATCCTGTCAACGCCGTTCTTTCATTGTTCGTGCTTGTCTTTTGCTGCATATCCACCTGGTGTCGTCACGAGAGACATGTCGTGTTTGAATGTTTCAAACAGCTTACCATATCCGTTTGTTCTCGTGATAGTACCAACGGTCAACGTTAGAGAGGGCGAGGAACGACGAGAAACGTTTCTGTTTCAATCAAGAATGACGTACATCATAGAAATCCTACAGGTGCGGGAAGGAATTGCGGGGGATCCCGTAATTCAACCCAATCATGTCGCCCACATCCAGGGTCCATCCTCTGCTCTTCCTGGCGTTTTTTTGCGACCAGGAAGCAATCCTTCTCAGTTGTATAGACGATTTACTTTTTACCACTGTCTCTCAGAATTGAGGTTGCCTATCACTTCAGTGACTTATTTTATACGAACGAGTAGATAAATAGCAAACAACAAACGTGGCATGCTTTTGTGTATGTTATATGGATTCATGAAATAAGACATCTCCAATCAAACAAAAGGGTACCAACAGTTGTTCACTTATTATTTTACGTGATTTGACATACATTTGGACACTCATATCCTATCTGTGCCATTCTCATCGACAAAATTTGTTGTAAATGCGTCAAAAGCAGAATCCTCCACGAAACCTGTACCTAAAATGTCATCATATTCTACTCCATCCAGTTGATTATTATTGTTCTCATTGACTATATTTGCATCGTTATGATCTGGTTGTTCAGACGCTGACGACGGCGCCATTTGATCTGATCCTTGGTTTTGCTGAAACGTTGGAACTTCTGGCGCATCTTGATTAATAGAATACGGTTGCTCGACTGCGACATTCGCGTTTAGGTCTGTGCCGGCAACACTCGACATTGTCGTGCTAGGGTCGTTATTTGGATCGACGTCCATAGCATCAGTGCCGTTGTTTAAGTTGTGATGCATTTCAGCACTTTGATTCTGACCGTCATCAGTATTTACAGGTTGTCCTATACCAGGAATTAATGGCTGTTCCTGTGTTTGAGAAGTGCTTGAATCTTGTTCAGTAGCGGATGTTGATGGCATTTGCTCTGACCCTTGTATTTGATTCTGCTCTGACCCATGTCCCTGACTCTGCTCCATTCTTTGCAAGTCTTGGTGTCTTTGTTGATCACTCCCATCATTCGGTTGAAGTGCATCGACTATAGTCATCGGTGATACACCAGATACCTGCTGCTGATAATTCTGCTGTGGATTCAATTGAGTATTCACTCTTGTCGTATTATGAGCCAAGTCAGATGCCGCGGGAATGGATGTCCCTGGCGGTGACAATGATCGCTGCTTTTTCTTTTCCTGTAGACCACCTCTCTCTATCGTCTTCACTTGTCTCTGAGATCCAACCCTTGATCCAACCAGGGTCTCAACTTCTTCAATTATCTTCTCTGCGCTTTCGGCATTAGAGTTGCCAGTGACCATACCAGAAAGATAGGGCGGCTCTGTGGTGTTTTCAATCCATCGCGCATTCCTCAGTCTTTTGAGTGCTCGTGATACCACTTTGTATCTTTTGATACTCTCCATTTTCTTGATATGATCTTCCTTCAATCGCTTCATTTCTTCATCACCTGTCGACACTAGTTCTTTTACTCGCGACTCAAATTCCTTCAATTGATCTGGTAGAATTTTTTGTGTGATGGGAGTGTTGTCTTCATCCACTTGTAACTGTCTAGCTAGATCCGCTACTGTCGCAAAAATTCCCTTTGTGAGACCAGCCAGTTCTCCCATGAAACCAAATCCCAAATAAGCAGGTTCAATCTGATTCATGGCGTATGGAGAGGATATGATCTCCTCCATCCATTCGTGATGTTGCTTAAATCTTGCCTGGGCTACTTCTCGTTGATTCAAGTTGTCCAGATAATCGCCAAGCGCCGTTTCGTCCTCTAGTTCGGTGTCGATAAAGTTCGGATAGGGGATTTGATGTGCGGGTCCCATGGGCGGCTCTGTCATTCCTGCCTGTGTAGGTGCCATGCCAATCGTGCTGGTTCTTTGCCTTTTGGCCGGAGACGGTCCAGCATGCATCGGCGACTGATCCTGAGGTTGTACAGCATTTTGCTGCTGATAGAACTGACCCCCAAATCTAGGATTGCCCATCTGCGCTATCACTGGCGTCGAGGTGTTCAAAGAAGACTGATCAGGTGCTTGAGGGGGTCGCAAAGCCTGATAGCCTCTGCCGGGCGTAAAAGCTATCGTGGGCCATCTTTCGCGATCATGGAGCATGAATTCGCATGGTTCTAATTGACCTTGAGATTGTATGAATGTACGTTCCTGCATCTCAAGTTGTTGTGGTCGGGATATTTGGATTCGAGCTGCAGGCATGACGTTATTTGGTTCCGCTTGCGAGTAATGCACGATCCATAAGTTTGGATCTGGTGGTCCAGCATTGATATTCGGGTTTTTCTGCACTAATCGATATCTCCGACGCTGATGACAAGCCATTACCTCCACATTTGGCCTAAATCCACTATACTGTATAGCAATCTCGATGGTCTGTCGCAATAGTTAGCCTATGCTAAGCACTGATGATGAGTCTAAAGTTTAGGACATACATAGCCCCCAAATTCCTGTAAAAGTCTTTCCTCCGGACCCGACCATAAGTAACCATCACTCGCAAAAACATCAGCCGTCCTCGGTGGAACCCAAGCAAGGAATAACGCGCCATCATTGACAGTCGACAGACATTGCCATGACATTGGCGCTCGTTGTTTAATCGTCATTGGCGCATCGAGAAGATATTTAAGTGCTTGCTCGATTAAGAGACGAGCTACAAAAGGATATCGTTGTGTGGAGATCAGATGTACATGGCGGATCTGTCTTAATCATCAGTACGTTGTATTACGTGTCACAGTACTTGACTGGACACTAGAGGCGCAATGCCATGATATGGAAGAGAACTTACAAGTGGATCGGGAACACCAAAGCTTGGGTCCTGCATTGCTGCTTGTCGAGTATTCAATTAAAGTCCTTCCAGAAATCGTCACTCGAACTTGGTCTTTTTTATATAGTTGTTCATAACATGTCTGATTCAATGCGATTCGGACTAAATGTTGGTCAAGTTGATGATAATTAATTCTCAACACGACAACGCGAGGTGGATTTGCAATCATCACATTTTACACGTGATGGACCATAAACTTGTTGATGGGTATTGAGATTTACAAATGGGTCAACTATACTACAACTATTTACATTTTAGATACTCTTTAGAGGAACATCATATACGCTGATCAAGATACTCCCTCTACAACTACAGGCGGTTCTTGACTCGCAATCGGAGCAACATCCTCAGTCTCGTCCATCGAGCCAGGTATGATCAGTTCTTCGGCTACACCGTTTGCACCATCGGTAGTGAACTTCCGCTCGCTGACATGGTCTGTACTGGCTTTGGGGTCCTGCCGTTGTCCTTCGACATGCTTGAATATACAACCTGGGTTAAGACATGGATGATATCGACATTGTATAGAAGAATGCGAGAATTTGCAGCCAGAATCCTTTTCGGGACAATCAGCACCATTCCGACATGGCGCAGTATTGGGATGACGAAATGGACATGCAGGGTTCGTACCTATTGATGTCAGGGATTGTACAAGCTTGAGTTTAGGACAAGTGTGCTTACAATTGGGGAAAAATTTGCAATCTACGGTGTTAGAAAGATATTGCCGTTTTTGTGCAGGGGATGGATGTGAAGCGACGCATTTTCTATTCGTACATGCGGCACCGTAGGAACATGTATCTGTGACGTCTACAGATGTGTGCGGCGGTGCAGCAGGTGATTGATGTGCATAAATACAAGAATCGTTTGTACATTGCAGCTGAAATTTGCATGGCGTTTCCGACGCGGACTTCTTAGTGGCTTCATCGCCAGTCTCCATCGCATCCGTGTCAGCTCCTTTGCGATTGTGCTTCATTATCGACGAGTTCGGCTTGCCGACTCTGTCGAATAAAGATTTCTGTTGTCGATTCTGCTGTTTGTTATAGAAATTGGGATTTATGGCCGCTTGTTGACCTTGTTGACTCAAAAATTGAGCCATCATACGTGACTGCTCTTCAAGGACCTGTAGGAGCGCCATCTGAGACGGATCATTGACATTTGACGCCATAGTATTCATCATTTGCTGGTTCATTGGTTGGCCATTTCGTCCGCCATTCGCTATGAGATTCTGCATTTTAGTTGCCATGTTTCGTGGTCCGGCAGGCGGCGCCCGACTTGCGGCACCTTGGATTTTATGTACTGCTGCATTGTTTCCTCCCGCTCGATCCATAGCGCTTCGCATTTGGCCTAGCATTCTTGATCCTCGACCTTTTGTTATTGACGTTGTTCCATTTCTCATAGACTTTGGACCTGATGGAGGATTCACTCCTGTTGTTGAAATATCATCGTGTCCATTAAGTGAGGAATCTTGCATGTCCATCTCGTCATTTCCTGCATCAAACCCAGTCTGATTTGCGGATGACGTATCTGTAGTTGTTGTGACTCCATTCAGTCGAGCATTCTGTATGTGCACCTGTTGGAATAACCATTGAGCAAACTCCGACGGACCTGGATCATCTGCGGGCAATCCAAGCAGATCAGTAGCCAATTCCGACGCTATTTGTTCTTGTGATTTCTCATTTGCAAGCATAAGGACTATATATTCTGACAATGCCGAATCATCTTCTGCACCAGAGCTCCAGCCGTTTTCAGCTAATTTTGGCTGTATTACATTTTGGAGCGCATCGGCGAGAGGACCTCCAGTTCTAATTTCGATATCGGCCATCGTGACAATGTTATGATGTGAAAACCAGGAGCGATTTTGAGTCTCGTTCGAATACTATGATGAATCGCAAAGTTCCAAGAGAGGTAGACAAAACTCCGATGCGATATGGTGAGATATATAACGAGGTCTAATTCTTAGTAGCTTTTTTACAAAGTCCAAATCTTGAATTGTCAATTCAATGCCAAGACGCCCCATCAACCTTGACTGTCGGACCTCAGGAGTTCATCTAGTATAATTTACTGGCTCGTCATTTGTCAACATATTGAATATAAACGTTCTTCACGCTAGTGAAATACATGAATGGGAGTGCAAAAGTCCAACAATACAAAATTCGTTCATATCATTGTGATAAGTCACACTAATTATATACAAAGTTTTCATTACAAGCGCTTATTAGAGTATGAACTCGAACTAATCTAAATCTTGAGGTCGTTTCGATGGGCTTTGCCTTTCCGATTGACTTGCAGGTACTGATGTAGAAGTGCGCCTGTCTTTGGAAATATTAGGGCTCGCTTTAAATGACTGCTTGATACTTGTCTTTCTCTCAGGCATCTTTTTGAGGTTATCGATATCATCATCGTCATCATTATTATCCTCTATGTGATCATCGTCCAATCCTGCGCTCGAATTGACTCTGGATTGACTTCTTGACTGCAAAAGACCTTGCATTTGAACTCTCTCATAGGCCTCTTTGGTCGCTACAGCTTGTGCCTGACGAAACTTCATAAAATTGTACGCTGCAATGCTCACAATTGTAATTACTAAGCCGGAAATGTTTATTGGCGTCAAAACATCGCCGAAAACTCTGCTGGCGAAGGAGATCAATAGAACTTCCTTGAAAATACCACAGACACTGAGAGTGACGACACTTGTTCGCTTCAGCAGAGCAAACTCTGCAGCAGTCATGGAAAAGGCCAGAAAGCCTGGCAAAATCAATACACCCATCGTCTTTGCAACTCCGACCTGTGCTGATAAATCACGAACTCCGGTCGTGAACTTTTGTACATTCTCAAGGGGAAATGCAAATGCTAAAAGGGTTATAAACATGATAGGGGCCAAAAAGAAAATAGATGATAGTGGATTGCTTGTTGCTGGATGTCTCAGCAGTAATATTTGTGTCAGACTCCATCGGAATCCGGAACAGAATGAAGCAGACATGACCAACACAAAACCGACAACATTGAAGGCAGTCTCCCCTGCGACCATCATGACGACTCCAATTGTCATCGCTGCTATCACACAAACGGTTCGCCATGACAGTTGCTCCAAACGAAACAAGATTGCAAATAATAGAACAAAGCCTAATACAGATGATTTGCACATTGTGTAAAAGGTTAACGATATGAAGCCCAATGACATATTCCCCATGCCTATATCCAATGCTGTAGCTGCTCCGCACGGAGCGATTCGCGTGAAATAAAACAATTTGGTCATCAAAGGTCTGTAAGCAGCAGCAGGACCAGAATGTCTATCAGTGTCCTGCGATACCGCCTGGTATTGAACCTCTTTTGAAAAGGGTTCCCCGGCTTTTGGCCGCCATGCCGGGACCAAGTAAAGTACAATAGAAGCCAGGCAGAATTGGACAATCATATGTATGCTTGTGAAGAACAAGGGAAATGGAAGCTTCAGCTTCTCTTCAGCTTTTCCATCTGAATCTTCATTCAAATGTTTATCGAGGACTTTTTTGTTGAACTAGCATCAATTAGAGGAGGTTGTTTGAAGATGACTTGAATCGATCGCGAAACTCACCACCGATATACCGACTGACGACGCATACCACAATAGGACTAGCGCAGCGTTGATCGTTATACGACGTGCCAGTGCTAGTGAAGCTATTCGATCTGCATTCAGTTCCGAGCGTGTTTGTGAACTAGCAACAACTCTTTCGTCCAGCCGAGTATTCCTCCTCTTTCGTTTTCTCCTCTTGCTTTTATCGGCATGTGTCAATCCCGTCTCTTCATCGTCTTGTAGTTCATCTGCCGCATATGATTTCCCACCATCTCTTTCCCAATCAGAATCAGACTCATCAGGAGAAGGTGAGGCCTTTGGTCCTCGAGATCCTTGTCGTGTGGCTTCTTCAGCTGAGTTACTCGCACTCTTCGGTTGTTGTAGAGATCTTATTTCCATTCCACCAGACTGGCCCAAGGTAAGGGTACTACGTCGACGTGTATGATTTAAATTGGGACTATCTCGATCCATTGAGCCGCCGAAGCTTGGCCCCGTTATATGTCGACGAAGCGGTCATGTACTGTGGTCCAAAGAGACGATAGTGTGTTTTCTCGGATTACCGTACAATGGCGTGGACAAATTGGATTATAATACCGCCGTATTAGCTCTCGCTACTCCTCGGTATCATCGCGCGGTGTGGATTACGGAACGATGATAGCATGGTACTTTTCGCTAGAAGTCTGTTTTCAGAATGGCATGGTAATTGTACTCACGTGATCGGATTAATGAGATGGGTTTCACATGTCGAAGGTCAGATGTGAACCTCTTATTATTATCCTTTCAAATCATGAAAAATGTCTATTATCTACCATATCACAACTCATCATGTGTGTTCAGTGGTCTACCACTGTCTTTTTGCAGGTCTACGCCTTTCTTCGTTCGCCAATTCTCCCATATGCTCCAAAATTCTTTTTCCATGGCTTTTTCCATTTGATCTGGAAGTATAACCTGATACTCGACAAACAGGTTACCAAACTCTGGCCCGTCCTCATGATGATAGATCGGCATACCCTGCTCAGAAATGGTGTCAACCATACCAGGTTGGATGACCTGACCTCGAGCTCGGGAGAGTTTTACTACATGACCGTCGAGATGGGTTAAATTCCTAGACCAATCTCCCATCCATGCTTCCCGAAGACTTAACACTTCTGTCCAGAAAAGATCATTACCTTTTCTCTTGAAGAAATTACCGTCTACTCGATCAAACTTGGATGACCCATCACCAATTGCCGGCTCCTCTTCCGCGACATGGATGATCAAATCTCCGGCGACCCAATCAGGGCTTTCATCACCTTCATTTTCGAAAATAACTCGTCCACCTTTTGGCAACCCTTTTTCAATTACCATTCGATGAGATTCGGTTTCTTTAATCACTTTTGAACCTCCACAAATCTTACACTTGTGCTTGATTGCTTGACCTTTACCTCCACATTGGTCGCATTGCATTTGCATTTGTTGAAATATTCCTGGGGCTAATTGAGCCTTTTGTATTATCATTCCTTGACCACGACACTTTCCGCATGTTTCTGTCTTTCCATCTGCACTACCACTGCCCTCACATGTCGAGCATATAGCTTGCTTCTCGATGGATATTTCGTGCTCCGCGCCGTTGTAAAAATCTCGAAGTGGTACATTGAATCGAGCTTCCATATTTGGTCCTCGTCGCTCACCTGCATGGAAATGACCACCACCACCAAAGAAACGCGAGAAGAGATTGAAAGGATCATGGTGACCTCCACCTGGACCTCCGCCTTGTTGTTGATGCTGCTTTAATCCTTCGTGGCCATATTGATCGTATACTCGACGTAGTTTCTCGTCTGACAGAGTCTCGTATGCTTCAGCAATCTCTACGAACCTTTGATGCGCCGATTCATCCCCAGGGTTCTTGTCAGGGTGATACTTTTTAGAAAGCTTGCGGTATGATTTTTTTATCTCCGGGATTGAAGCATCTTTACGAATGTCGAGGAGCTGGAACTCTGTATAAGTAAGTACACTTGACATTATGGCTTTTCTTAAGTACCTTGTAATAGTCCTCCGCAGCCAATGCAAGTATGGGTAGTATGCAAAGAAATACTAATGCATTAAAGAAGAGCATCTCCACTGGAGATCAGTTTTTATTGGGGAGAAAAGGATCGCCGATATTACACAATGCGCATGACTTGTTGCTTGTATATTCCAAATGCAGCAATTCTATGTTCGTGATTCAATGCATAACTATGTTCACAACAACAAAGACAAGATCAGGTACTTCTTTGTCACATCACAACTTGTCCTTCTCTGCGGAGATAAGTGTCGGCGATTATGAAAGCTTAAATATGGTGAACATCATCAAGAGAGGTACCTAATAAGCTAGTAACGATTATTCACTGCAAGACATTATCATCGAGTGCTTTTTCAAAGTACAGCGTGACATTATACATGGTTTTTGGGGAGGATGCTTCGACTTCTCAGGAGTATCATACATGGAGACCAAGCTTTTATAATGATTTGTATAGTTAGATTAAATCATTAGTAACTGTAGAACTTGAACCGGATCATAATCGCGGAATAATCGTTCAATCCACAGGTATCGCCGATCAGAGTCCTTTCCATCGACACACTTGTCGGCCCAGATTAGTTGACTTGACCAAAGAGACCCATGTTTGGATGATAAAACGCAATTTCGGCCAAGGAGTTGGGTTAATTGTCACGTGTAAATTCTTCCTCATGTGAAGCATTCTGCGTGAAATTGCTACAGAAAATTCCTCGTGCCTCAAAGATTGTATCGTGTATGATTGGAGTATTGATGGCGACGAGCGACTTTCACAGCTCCATCTTTAACCACGTCCACCGCTAAAAAGGTTCATATGCGCATATCCTGTCGTTAGTCAACTTTGAAGTTGCCGATGAGCAGCCGCTATTAAGCCGAAGTATTAACGAGAGGCTTTCAGTGTTTACTTCACTCTGACCATGTCAAACTATCCACCCCCTCCGCAACCAGACCAACAACACTATAATCCTGCATATCCGACACAGTCACCCTTGCAGACCTTTCAGGATGATGGTATACCAGATCCGCGCGATCAACAAGATCGATTGGCTTTTGCCGAGCAATTGGCGCAAGCATCATATCCTAAGATTGAGCACGAAGGTTTAGATCCAAACACATCGATCCAAATCGAAGAACGATTAGAACAGCTACAACAGCAACAGAACTTAGAGTCTCTAAATCAACATCTTGATCAAGAGCAAGCACACCATGATCAAGATCCAAACCAGTTCGATCCTTCGACATCTTTATTGCATCCAGATGAGCAAAATCATGCTCCGTCTAAATTATATCGACTTCGGAAAGCGTGTGACTCTTGCTCGATTCGAAAAGTAAAGTGTGACGAGAGCGGGCCGCCATGTAAAGCATGTGCATCACTAGACATTCCTTGCACATTCGAGCGACCGAGTCGACGTAGAGGTCCCCCAAATCGTCATGCGGAAGCAGTAAAACGTCGTCGAATTGAGGAGCCGGAGATAATCAACACAGTCCAACCAAAGGTCGCTTCCCCAACCCATGCCGCACGTGGATTAGCAGCCTTGTCAGCACATCCAGCCATACCGTCGAATCAATTATCCGTCGAGACAATTCTGCCAATCGAGATTGTAGATCTGATAGTCAACGATTATTTCACATTTATACATCCATACTATCCATTTCCGCATGAACCTAGATTTCGTGAACAATGGGAGACACGGGAAGATGCTCACAATCGCCCTTTTCTGGCTCTACTTTCGTCTGTCGTGGCAGTTGTCATTGCCGTTTGTCCAAGCAAACTCAAAACATATCTTGAAGCCCATCGGACATCTAAAAATTACGCAAACCACCTTGATTTGATCAATAATTGCTTTGCAACATGTGCCACTGCTCGTGGACTTGGCTTTCTCGACAATCAAAACATAAATATATACGATGCTGCCACTTCTTTTCTCCTTGGATTAAGTGCGCTTCATAGTTCGAGATGGAAGACTAGCAGATTATTGTTTGGAGAATGCATCACGATAATCAAGAGTATCGGATTACACAAGAGTAAATACTCCACATATAATGCATTAGGAAAAGTACCGGGACTTGTTGGATATTCTAACATTGATCACGAAGGAAGTAAAGACGAGATACTTGATTATATCACTGTCCAAGTCGGTCGACGATTGTTTTGGAGCACATTTATCATGACTAGAACACTAGCTCAATTTGGTCAATGCTGGTCTGATTTATCCATGTCTTCATCTAGCACGTCTCAACCGTATCCGCCTTTACCAGCGGAAGTGGAAGACTTTTGCATATTCCCGCAACAGATTGAATCTCAACCAGATGGATTGGTTTCTATCATTACGGCTTTTAAATGTGTTGCACGTATACATACAGCTTATCAAGCGACAACCGTGCTGCAGACGTTGTTGAATTCTGGACATGAAGTTTGGGACCAGCAAAAGATTATATATCAAGATTCGCTTTCAGGTGTCAAAAATGTCGTGGTTCAACTCCCTACTGAATTACGTCTTTTTGCAGGAGATGTGAATGAAGATAGTGATGCACTTTTTGATGCTCAACTGGCTGTATTTCAAGGCAAAGTTGAAGTCTACATCCAAACCCCATTCCCCGCAAATCCATATGGTCAAACACCAGAAACAAGACGTGCCATTCAAATAACTATACAAAAGGCAAACATTCATCTTACTGCACTTTCATGTAGATTATATATCATCTCGAGCTTCTGGAAAGCATATTCCAACCATCATCATTCTTCTAACACTGACAATAATCTTTCAAAGATGAAATATCAAGCGGTTATAGCTGATGATGTACCTCCGTCTGAAACTGAAAATGACAATATCATGAGTAAATTAGAGACTTTGTTACCACTAATACAATCCGAACAAAACGAGTCAATATACCCTCAAACAGTTTTAGAAGGAGTAGAGGCAGAAATGCTTACAGAAAGGGCCAATATTGTTAGAGATGTAGCCATTGTCTTGAAATTCATCGACTTGTTCATGTTGGATTTTGTAGGCTATGATTTTGTAAGTCATCAAACATCGACCCTGTTTATTTTTATATATTCTAATCTTTCCGTCTAGCTACGACGTATCCGAGTCATTATCAATATCTTAATCGACGGCCTAGGTCCGCCTGGCCACTCCCTCACACAAGAAATGATAGATTGGTTACGTGGTTATTATGAGGTTCTACTTCGACTCGACGATCATAACAATACTTCAATGACTAGTAATCTTTTGACGAATGATACCATGACGCTTCAACAGCATTCAGACCAGCAACACGTCAACCACAACGATTCGGTACCTGATTTAGATCTATCGACTAGTACTTCTAATCCACTTGCTCCAGTCGCTAATATGGACGGAGTTGGGGCTTCAGAAATGGTCGCTGATGAAGCTGATTTGAAACAATGGTCTGATTTGCGAGCCTATCAAGCTAGTTTGAACAACAAACTATCATTGTTTATGGGCAAATAGATATACATGACATATTATTATTACCATATTATTAATTATGTAACAAATATATCACTTAACTTGTGTACATGACTTATATAGCTTATACATACATCAACCAAGTAAATCATCACCACCACTTCCAAAAGGCGTCTGTTGATTCCCACTACCGCCATTATTCATCATCATGTCCAAATTATTCCCGTGGCCACTACTACTTGGAAAAGCAGTATTAGGCGCACTCATCACCCCGCCGTTATTGTTATTAGCACTACTACTACTGACGTCTAGGTTGTTGAAACCATCTAACAAATCTCCCATCAAGTTCATATTTCCAGCTCCTCCGGACCCGTTATTGTTGTTGTTCACGGACAAAGGTCCACGTACTGATTCGGAAATACTGCCTCTCGTCTGCGGCCCTGCACCGGCTGATCTTGGAGAGGTAGGAATGTTCAAGACGGACATGTTGTTGGAATTACTGGTGTTGGTATTGGACGAGCCAAAAGTATTCATCAAGTCGTCCATTCCACTAGCTGGAACTTGAGATTGTGGCAAAGGAGATTCTGTTCTTGGAGGTAATGAGCCAGAAGAAGACATTGGGGGAAATGTCTGGCTGGTGGCAGGTGGAGACAAGGCGTTGAAAGTTGAAGAAGGCGTGGGGTCAAAGTCCATGTCGAGGAGGTTTTCTACATTGGATTGTTGTTGCGTGGCTGTATTATTGTTGGTGGAGTTTTGTGTTGTAGGTGCTGCAAGAGGATTTTCCAACGCTAGTTGTGCGGCTTCTTCGAGAGCTGCGGCTTGTAGAGCAGAGCTACGATGTCCTAAGAATGCAGCTGATGATTTGTGATAGACTGATGATAATGTCGATAATTCAGGTAATAAAGTATCGAGAAGAGGTCGAGGTAGAGTCGTGATTGTTGATTCGAGCGGTGGACGTTGTGCAAGGACAACATTCTAAAGAAGAGTTGTTAGTAATCAGGCAAATGTCTATTATCAACAGATGAATTCACCTTTGCTATATTTGGATCAGCAGATAATAATCGCCAATACACATATGCTCGATCTCTAATATCTGGATTATCACATTCTGCCGTGGCAACCTGTAAAACCTTTTGTACCAGACCCTGAGCTTGATCTGGCTTCTTGAGAAACAATTTGACAACAGCAGTCAATATTTGGAGTTGTGTCTGGGTGAATTCTTCGGCAAAACCATCTACAAATCCGGCGAGTAAATCACCAGCATTACTAATCTTCTCTGCATATTCACCGATAATCCATATCAAGCTTCCCCTTGCTTGAGGATCGTCAAGGTCGTCAATACACTGACACAATTGTGGAATTATTCCTTCATATCCGGAATACCGTCTGAATATATCCTTAATCACTACAACAACTTCTTGAACAACGTAAGCAACCTTGGTATTTATCAATTCCAACAATACATCGACTGCTTTGGAACTCGAAGATTCAATCTTGATTGCAACCTGTCCAATTGCTTTGATTGCACGTTTAACAAAATCTACATCGACTTCCATCGCATATTCTTTCAACTCGGACAACATCTGTTCAACATTCTCTTCATTCGCTAGTCGAACCATAATTTCGAGTTTTTCAAGCTTCAAATACGGCGGGTCATTATATTTACAAAAGAATACTCGCATTTCTTTTGATAATATATCTGGTTGTTTCTGCAATAACAAATCGATGTTCCTAAGAGCTACATACTGTACTTCTGGTGCTGATGAAACAAGTGTGACTAGAAATTACAATATTAACTATGTAAACTTATAATAAAACAGCATGTTTCAGTCTTACCTAATGGGGGAGCCATCTTCTTTGTATAAGATTTACGAATATCTGCATTCAAGAACTGCATATGTAGAAAAACAACTTTTACAGCAGACAAGACAACACTAGGATTGACATGTTGAAATTGTGGTGAGACTCTTTCGCATATGTGTTCCGATTCCTTGATATCTGCGGCTTTATATTCGGCCAGAATTGTTAAAAGTGTAATTCTGCCCCATTCTGTACATTCATTCAACGCGAGAAGAAGCTTCTTTAGTGTAGTTGATGTGATCACTAGAGCATTTGTCTCGGGAGAAGTTTCACTGATTTCAGCCAGTGCTTGTACCGAATTGGCAACAACCATAGGGTTGGAATCACCTATCATCTCTTGTAAAGTTTCGATGAATCCATTTTCCAGACACAAGGAAGGGTTAAGATCAAACAACTTCGCTACACAAAGCGCTGCTGTCTTTCGAACATATGGACTGTCATCTTTTAATGTCTTTCTTAATGGTTCCTCCATATAATCCACCATTTTATCAACTCTGATACAACCCATTGTTCTGATCGCCAATGCTCGTACTAATGGATTCGGATCTTCTGAATCTTGTACGAATGTATTCACTGCCAGAATACATAGGTCCGGGTGACTTTTGGCGTAATTCATCAAATATAGATAGACTAATTTCTTCTGATCCAAGTCTGAAGTAGCAATATTTTTGAGAACATCTGGAAACAAAGCTGATACGTCTTTCCCTAAAGTCATGGACATGATGACCTTTTGGATTGATTCCTTTCTTTCCCAAGCATATTGAGATACAAGTCCAGCTCGGAGTTCATATGTTTCTCCTTTTCGCGCTTGACCGAGTACATTCCGTAGACGATTAACTGCCATCATCGTTGCGGAAAGAGGTAAGACCTCGGATTAATCGGCCTAGCGTGACCACATGTGTTTTTCGACAGCTGTACGTTTGATCTATAATCGTTAAGATCGACTCTGTTTGGTCAATGTTGATTGGGCTGAAACTAACTCTCTCCCCGGAAATGTCACAGCTTGTCATCAATATCTTCGCCAAGACTTTCTATCTAGTCAAAGCGATCATAACTACAACCTCAATCGTTCTTATCAGTACGCGGACATTATATAATGGTAAGCTATGTAGGACGAACAATCCTTAAAGATGGAGAGCATTAATGGATTCGTGTAGCCTTTAAATTTACCAAACCTGCGTCGACTGTTTGTCGAAGCACGTACAGAAGCAGAAGAAAGTGCATACTCTCGAAATGCAGTAATATTTACATTTGATGTCATCAACTACAAGGAAACACGCTAATCAAAATCTAGTTTTACAATCTCGTACTCTTCATGTCATCCGTAGCATGTTTTAGCTTGGTGGCACAACGCATGACTAATCAACGTTCTGGTATTATTGGTTCAGGATGATTCAATCTTGATTATTCCTCATCTTCGCCATCACTACCAAAATCGACCAATTTGGAACGAGCTGATGGACGTCTGGCTTGGCTCTTTCTCCCGTCGACCTGCTCTACTTCAGAATCGCTCTCCTTGCCCCACTTCTCATTCCCTTCTTGTACGGCTTCGAGATCTGCTGCAAGTTCACGACGTTCTTTGATCATCTTGGCCTTTTCTTCCGAGTATCTACCGGTCATACCCACATTCTCGAGCATACCCTTTAGGTGTCTGATCTTGGCTTTGTCGGATTCGCACTTTGCCAGCTCCTTGTGCCACAATTTCCTGATTCCACATTTCAGAAGCCAAGACTGCAACCGCTTGATTTCTGCTTCATCTGGTGTCAAATCATCGACTTTACTGGTTTTCTTTGAGGCCGTCTTCGGCTTTACAGGCTTGGCGGATTTGTCAGAGTTCTTCTTCGTACTATTAGTCTCGGTCTCTCCCTTCTTCTTCCGTTTCGGTATAGGCTCATCAATTACGTCAGGAAGCTCACTGTCAGGTCCCATTTCAGCAATGGCTTCGACAGGCTCATCGTCATGCTCTGATGTATGCGCAGACATGGCCTGTCTCTCGTTGTCAGACTCGAGCTTTGACATGGAATCTTCCTCGTCATCAGAAACAATGCTCTTTGTCTTTTGGCGCTTTCTTGCTTTGTCATCCTTTGCGACAGAAGACCGCTTAGTGCTCGTCTTGGAGTCGCGTCGAGGTTTCGATGTTGCCTTGCTTGCTTGTTTATTAGTCCCTTTTACATCGTCTTGCGTTGTCTTTTCTCCCTCCTCCCCTTTGTTCTCTCTCTGCTGTGTTACTTGATTCTTGATGAATCAGTTACCGGAATAGATTGTGTTATAGGCGTTGATCATACAATTGCATCTTTGATTATATCTTTACTCCGCTTGCTCCAACTGTTGTCATTTTTGAGATAGTCTGTCTCTAATCCCAGTTTCTTCTCCACCGCTGTCCTTATTCGATTGATCGTCAAATCTGGGGTATCATATAATTGCTGAACGTTCTTTCGAAGAGTACTTTCTATCGTCTCGTCATCGTGCTCTTCGAACTCATTATCGGATGACATGAGTCTCTTGCCTTTTTTTCGAATTCTGTAATATAAAACCGCAATTGAACCTCTGACATGTCCAATTTATTGCGATCGCGTTTCATTATTTATTAGCCACACGCCAGACAATTTATTGATCACGTGCACAAAATAAGCTCGCTATCTTTCCAGCTTCATCATCGCTGACAGTCAGGTCATTGATACCTTGTTTCAGATAACTCACAAATCATGGATGCGCTCATCTCACAGTATGGTCGGACGTCATCATCAGATCCATATAATGCAGTGATAGATGAAGATCTTGAGCAAGAGCTATACTGTTCGATTCCATCCTCAATTGATCTCAAATTCGCCCTTCCTCCCGTAGCAAGAGTGAGTTTCTTCGTCACTCCATCTTTTGACGACTCTATCTCTGCATGTAAGACTGACATAGATAAATACAGCCAAATAAATGGCTTCGTACAATGACAGACGACTCTTCCAATCCCAACTGCCCCATCAAAATCGCTCACGGAACAACAACTCTCGCATTTAAATTCAAAGGAGGAATCATAGTAGCTACCGACTCTCGAGCCACAGCCGGAGACTGGATCGCTTCTCAAACTGTCAAGAAAGTCATAGAAATCAATTCATGTTTACTTGGTACAATGGCTGGAGGTGCTGCAGTAAGACACCTCTCCCCTCCAACTCCATCTCCACAAGCAAATTCCACAAGCTAATTTCTGAGTCGTGATTGTTTAGGATTGTCAGTACTGGCTCGCATATCTCGGTATGCAGTGTCGGCTTCACGAACTACGACACAAGAGAAGAATATCAGTCGCTGCCGCGTCAAAGATCTTGGCTAATCTAGTATACGCATATAAGAATTCTGGACTGAGTATGGTTCGTATCTCAACCCTCCCATCACCCCTCACTAGTCATAGAGCTAAATATATGAGTAGGGAACAATGTGCGCAGGCGTCACTCCGACAGAAGGTCCGGCGTTGTATTACATCGACAGCGACGGCACTCGTCTAGCAGGAAGTTTGTTCTGTGTAGGATCAGGTCAAACTTTCGCATATGGTGTGTTGGACGCGCAATATAGTTACGATCTAAGTGATGAAGAAGCTTTGGCGTTAGGAAAGAGAAGTATCTTGGCTGCTACACATCGAGATGCTTATTCGGGTGGTTATATAAATCTATATCACGTAAAGGAAGATGGATGGGTGAAGCATGGATTTATGGATACGAATCCGATTTTCTGGGAAACGAAATTGCAAAAGGGTGAATTCAGTAACGTTACTGCGGAGATGGATTGAGGGCAGTATGTCTATATAATTGACAGAACAGTGATATATCAATCTCAAATTCTATCTCAAACGTCGCCTTGCTCGCAATGATAAATGGCATACTAGACATGTCCCATAGCAGTAAACACTAATGACAACTACCTGATGATGATACAATCTACAAACAACGACATGATCAAATATATAAGCACTTTGATTGCAAAGTAAAATTGTAATGAACAATCATAATATCGCGATATATATAACTCTGCTTTTTTTCTAATTAGTTTTTCCTCTTCTATTACAACTACATGATTACTGGATATAAACAGTAAAGAACATTGACAAGATAATTACACATGTACTAGTCAAGATATCTACTCGACTTTACTCAACGAGCCTATAAGAGCAATGACATCTGCCGGAGCTGCTATACGCCAACTAGCCATTGTACTTTGAGAACCGTTGCTGACCATGACGCTAAAGATTCTCGACATTGGCATTTCCGAGCGTCGCAAGGCACGAAACATGTCTATGAAAATAAATTAATAAATATGCGACGTATAAGAAGACAAATAGACATGACTCACCTTCGTCGGTTGTATCGTCTCCAAGACATAATACAAAATCCGGCTCTTGGTCTGGACCATGGCCAAATATATTCACTAATCTTTTGACGACTTCGCCTTTATTGATTGAGCGAGGTCGGACTTCGATATTTGCCTTTCCAGTCATGACTTCTACATCGAAATCAACCGCGACTGTACGTTCTAGTTTCTTCTTCAAAGCCTTGGCATTCATCTCGCCGAGATCAGGATCTGCGCGTCGATAATGCCACGTTATAGCTACTTTTTTCTTTTCAACTACACTACCAGGCAGTTGATCAGTCACTCCTTGAAATGCGTCTATCGTTAGTTGTTGCCAGCCGAGATCTTCTCCAGCCGTAAGATCTACCCATGTATCGGTATTAGGATATTTGATGAAGCTCCCGTGTTCTGCACTGAACCCCAATCCGGGAATAGACCCTAACCATTTGATCAAAAAGGCCTGGTCTCTGCCACTAACAACCCAGACCGTATTTCGCTTATCAGCCGCCAATGTGACCAGACTACTCATCAGATCTTGAGAAGGAAGAGCGGCATCAGGATCTTCTACAATCGGAGTCAATGTTCCGTCATAATCAAAGATGAACAAGCGTCTAGATGAAGTTGCAAAATACTTCTTTACAACATCTACATCTAACATTGGACGGACTTCGGTAGCTTTACAATGTTCAAGATGGATAAGAAGTTTGCGTAGCAACTTCTCCACCCATTTTTGGACTGGATTACCCTCTAAACATGGTAGTAGTTGATCATACATCTCTTTTCGCTGTACTTCTGGCATTTCAAGCGCTGCATTAATCTTGTCCGCAGTGCCACCTAAATCCCATGGATTGATATTGATAGCTCCCTTGAGATAACTTGCAGTGCCAGAAAACTCAGAAAGAAGCAGAGGACCATGCTTATCCTTTTGCGCCATGGCAAATTCGAGACTCACAGTGTTCATTCCGTCCCGGACGCTTGTTATAAGTCCGACATCGGCGACTCTGAGTAAAGCATAGTATTCATCTTTTGGAAGGTAGCGTGTGTAATAACAGACGGGCACATATCCAAAAGTGCCAAATTTGCCGTTCAAATCTGCGACTAAATCGGCGATGATGTCTGCAGTCTGATCGGCGCCTCGCTCCTTGTCCTCTATCGTAGCAGGACTAGCGACTTGGACCAAGGTCACGTTGCCTCGCCAATTGGGATAACGGTGAAGAAGCATGCCGAAAGCTTGTAGTTTTTGTATAACTCCTCGAGATGCATCGACACGATCACGTCCAACAATTATTTTTGTATTTTTCAATGCTTGAAGTATGCCCGTCATCTTTTCATCAAGTCCTGCTGAGTCGAATGCAGCTTGTTGTATTTCATCATTGTTAATTCCCATTGGAAGAACCTCGATCGATATATGCCTTCCATCCGCTTCTACTCCAGCCACCGAAGCCTGATATCCAAGCGGTAATCTTTGACAGCACGACCGAAAATGATCTGCGAAACTTGCTGATTGAAAGGCTACCATATCGGCACCTAACATGCCCGAAATGATTTCATCTCGGTGGCTCAAACTACGGAAATATTCGAAACTTGGGAATGGAGTATGCACAAACGAGCATATTTTTATGTCCCCGATCCGTTGACGGAGCATACGCGGTAAGAGAAGCAATTGATAGTCATGGACGATAATTATATCTCCTGGCTGGTAGGTTTCTAGTACTCTATCGGCAAATGCTTTATTCAGTCTTACGTAGTCATCCCAGCTAGATGATCTGATTTTACCATCAATCACTTCTGGAAATTTGTAGTGAAACACTTGATAAAGTTCATGCTCGGTATACCGTCTCCATCTAGATTGATCATTGAATAAACCCGCTTCGGGGTCATCCAATGCAGGTTCGTGTAACCAAACGGGCACCATGTCAGTCTCACTAGTATGACGCAACTTTTGTTCGAGCTTGAGCCGATCTCCTCGGGAAACCTTGAATTTCGAGTCCAGAGTAGGAGGAGCTTCACCATTGACCGGAATGGGTGCTGAGAATTTGTTGACAGGAGGACGGTTCTCGACGGCTATCTGTTCTATAGTCATGCCCTTTCGAGTTCTTCTTTGATCGATCTCGCCTGTCCATCCAATTACTACATGTTTCCATGCTGATTGACTACCAGATAGAAATGTGAATGAGTCAAAGAGCGCCGATGTACCAGCTCGAGGCGTCAGTGTCTAGAGAATCCAAGTCAGTGATTCGTAGAAACAGTCGCATATAGGAGATAAAACATACCCATGGGTCACTCTCGTCGTGAGTGTAAAGGATGGTATGAGGGAGACAAATTGTAGCGCTGAGGATGCGCCCAGACAATCCAAGCGACGGATATTCACCAGGGTTGATCGGTAAACCAAGGGGATTGGCAGCAGATCCTGTACGGGAACGAGTAGGTGATGTTTGAAAGGTGTTGTTGGGAGTGGATGTTTGAAAGGTATTGTTGGGAGTGGATGTTTGAAAGGTATCGTTGGGAGTGGATGTTTGAAAGGTATCGTTGGGAGGAGCAGTTTCAGTGTTGCCAGATGGCACTGAACTTGACGTCAGGATACTCTCGGACATTGTTTATGGTGAAAGTCTGGGAGATTATTTTTTCTCTCTTTTGTCAGATCTGGACTCAATTGCAACAAGTCTAAATTATTAAATGCAATTGTTATTGATATATGTTTCGAATCTCCATAAGCAGAAAGGAAAGTAAGAAAATCGGATACTATCGCGTTGTGGAATTGACTTTGAAGAGGTATGGGATTCGCTAGCAGGACTTTGACATAGTGCTCACAGCTCTTGTAAGGATAATCAAGAGCAATCTGGATTAACTAGGATTATAGGTATGAGAATTAAAAGACCAAAAGAAGGTCAAGCTTGTTGAACGATATTATTGTTTCCCAACATCGGTTTCGTCCTATTAATAGATACATCACATGACTTGGATGATCATAAGTCGATCAGAGAAGCTGATGATTACATGGGTTTATCACTGTATGTCTTCAATTCCCACGCGGAGAAAATAAGCTTCGATACGATGAAGACATCTCTTTACCACCGACTTGACTGCAATTGCTTCCACTTTGTCCTGCAAGATGTCTGTAGCGAGGGTTTGACTATCGCATTTCGACGTCATTATATTCGACCGTAACTCTATTCATTGTGTCCCCGCATTTCTCCCCCCACTAGCAATTTTCAATCTTTACAGGAGGATAAGAAATATACAGCTTGTGTTTCAAATCTACAATCACAGTCAAGTCCCTCGGTTCGAATAACGAGATATCTACAAAATGCCCGAAGAAACTACTACAGCACCCGAGACTGGTATGCCAACGAATCCGTCCTTTTTCCGCAAAGTGACAAATGGTTACTAACATGAGAATTGCAGATTACTCGTTGGCGAATCCCGATACGTAAGGGCATATCTTACGCAATATCATTAACCAAAAACTTAATAAAGATGTCGCAGAATCACAAAGTATAAGTCGGCTGGTCAGATCTCACAAAAAGTTCTCGAGACGGTTTCCGGTAAATTAAACGCCGATCATGCTATAAGTCGAAATAATAGTGCTGACTATATATAGGATGGTGTCTTGAAGGATCCAAGATTGTAGAAATCTGTCAGAAAGGTGATGCACTGCTTGATGAAGAAATTGCCAAGGTCTACAAGCATCTCAAATTAAGGGGAATTGGTCATCCAACGACAATCTCCCCGAGTTCGTACATAACCCCGTACACACCCCTTGTATCCGATGCAGAGGAAGCGGCAAGAACACTCAAATCAGGTGAAGCTGTCAAGATCCAACTTGGTGCTCAAATCGATGGGTTTGGAACGATTGTATGCAATACCATTATCGTTGGTGGCCCCGTTGAAGAATCAAAGGATAGATCAGCGGATCTACTCCTCGCAACGTATTACTGCAACGAGCTACTTCTTCGTTTGATAGTGCCTCCTGGTCTTTTGACTGCCGGGACTGATGAGGAGAAGCAAAAGGCTACTACCCAAAAGCCATATACCCAAACACAAATTACACAATTTCTTGACAAGATCTGTAAGTCGTACGAGTGTAATTTAGTCGAGAATACGACCTCCTGGATGTTTGAACGAAATGATATTGAAGGCAAGAAGAAGATAATCACGGCACCTGGAGAGGGAAGTAAAGGAGACGGAATGCCAGAAGTAGGCGAGGCTTGGGGTATGGAAGTTGGAGTAAGTCTTGGATCAGGAAAGGTTAAGACAATCTCGGATCGTGTGACACTTCATCGCCGCACAAACACGACATACGCTCTCGCCAGACAGACCTCTCGGGCAATCCTTACCGAGATTGTCAAGAAGTTTAAAACTTTTCCTTTCAGTTTGAGACAATTGGAAGATGAACGGGCCGCCAAAGTGGGACTTTTGGAGTGCGTTCGTAATGGTCTGGTAAGACAGTACGAGGTTGCAGGTGACAAAGACGGTGAGCCTGTCTCGAGACTTTTCACAACTATCGGTAAGTTTCAACCAAATGAGCATTTGCTTTGGTGACTAATGATAATCAGCCTTGACCAAACACGGTGTCACGAAGCTTGCAGCACCTCCAGCTTTGGATCTTGAAAAATATACATCAGACAAGAAGATTACGGACGAGGAGATATTGAAGATTCTTGAGCTACCGATCAACAAACCTACCCATAACAAGCCAAAGAACAAGAAGAAAAAGAAAGCTGCAGGTGACAAAGTTGAAGCAAAAGACGCTGAGAATGAAAGCAGCGCGGAATAAACATTCGGTTTTACAGCCTTGTCATCTATCTACTCGACCGATCTTTAGTGGTAGGTACTTAAAGCGATTATGATGAGCGCGAGATATGTTCATGTCAATCGAAATTATTGGATTGGACCTTATATTTAGAGTGATATAGGATTGTAAGGTTATCTCAGACTATTAATTGTTGTTGCTATGCAAAATAAATTGAGGTAGTCTTGTCATGTGGGAATCTCGCCTGTCAGTCAATCAAAGATGCATGCCGGTAAAATTACACTTGCTGTTGTAATCAAGACAATTGTCCTGGAGTGAAAAGATCATGCTTGTTGCGTTTCGCTGTGTCCGTATCCTAGATCAGTGATTCTTTAGTGATCGTTACTGTAATCGTTGCGCAAATGGGATTTGCAACTTTCACTTCCAACTTCTAGAATAATAAATAATCATCGAAATCCAACACACTGCATAAGTAATATATATTCGTCCATTCTACCACGCGTCTGGAGATTGAAGAAGGGGCCTACGGCAGTCAACACTCCTTGTACCTATACTACCAACCAAGTGTTTGTCATGTATGATGCTAATTGCATGTTAAAGATTCCAAAAATCTGGCTGCCAGGTCATGCCTTCTGCTGTAAGCAGGAGTAAACTACGAAGTGCAAAAGAATCTAGTCCAGCTACGTCACAGAATAAAAACACACGAAATAACAAGGATGTGGCATGGACGGAACCGGCGCCTCAGACTGGCAAGCCAAGCTATGAGGAGCATGGAGGAAGTGCATTCGGTGTGTTGGAAGACATGCAGGCCTTGGGACAGAAGCCGAGCTCAAAGGTAAAGACAAGAGTAAGGAGTGAACCGTCAAAGAAACAGACTGGGCGAGGTCAGAGTAGTGTCAATGCCAATGGAGGCAGCACAGATTCGCGCTCGAATACGCCGATAATTCAGAATGAAGCCGAGAAGGAACCGACAATCGCTGAACAGTCCGTACCTTCCACCGAGTTCCTCGCCGACCTTTCTAAGATTCTGGATCGTCTGGAGCAGGACTATTTGGACCTCGAGGGCAAGATGGGAACCGTACGGTACGAGATTGCCAAACACCATGGGGGAAAAGTTGGAGTCACTATTCTACTAGAGGATATGTATGACAGATACCAAGATATGTCTGATTCTGCTCTGTCGAAGGAAACTCCTCATGGAAATGATCTACCTGCTTTGCCAGACTATGGTGATCCTGCCACCTGGGCCGCTGGTCTCAACAAGACAGATACAATATATCGGTTTGTGCATAAACTTGAAGAGAGCAATGATGAATCAGTAGCGTCGTTCGTACTTTCCATCAGGCAATGCCTATGGGATGACGAGCGTGGCGTCAACTTAGTCTATCGCTACATCTACGGTGTATTGACCGAATCAGAGACACTACAACTTCGAAACTTGCTTCTTTTGGCTGAAGGTAGGCGGATCGAAGAGAGGCGGCGAGGTATAGATCGCTTCGGTTATATGACCTTTGATTGCTATCGAGATGACAGGCTTCGTATTGCTGCGGAAATAATCAAAGACATCAAGGAGCAACGAGAGATGATTGAAAGACAGGTGCTAAAGCAAAAAGATCAAAAACAGCATACTTTATCAAGTGGACTCGGTAGTCAAGCTGGCAAGACACTCGATCATCCAACGAGTAATGGTCAACATTCAACAACTACGCAAGTTACACAAAACAATCGGTCTTCCGCCCATGTCTCGTGCGATAGCAATAAGTCTGTCAAAGGAAAGGTCAAAGCATCATCTCGTGTTCAGCAGGAATCATCTCCGTTACCGTCCAGATCTCCGGAACCCTCGCACAAAGCCTCGATTGTTCAGTCAAGCACTCTACATGCTAATAAAAGCCTAAACGGCCACAATGAGGCTACGATACGGCCAATCAAGCGATCACCTATCGATGCAGGCCTCGAAGATGACGAAAGAGAGGCTGCAGAGTTGACAAAAAGGCGAAAGCTGGCAGAAACCACTTTCAAAGATGGAGGACCAACTGCACCAGGTATTGCAAGTCACATTCGCGAGACTGTAGAGACTGGGCGGGTGCTACGGGCACGTGGACCTGTGGATTATCGGCCTATTATGCGAGTATCAAATGGTATCAATGAGAAACCGGTGCCTGAGCGAGAAGCTTCAGATTCACCCTTGTCTGATGTTTCTGCCTCTCCTCCTAAACCGGCAACAATCCCTCGAATTTCGACAGACGCAGTCAAGTCAAGAAAGGCACAGTTTCATTTATCGTACGTCTATTATTTTATCTGCCACTGGCATCGTCATTGAAACTGATGATATACTTTACACAGACCTGGCAAGCCACAAATAAGTCCATATGCTATAAACAAGGAAAGAGAAAGCTCTGACGATCTTAGTCCGATCGTTGACTCAAGTGATGACATGGATGTAAGTTCTTTTTTCTCTTTCTATTGCCTTTATTGTTACCTTTGTCAACATGCTCGAGTGGTGTGGATATGACTTGCATGGTGGGACAAAACGCTATGCCAAGAAATTTGATCTATTTTGGACTTTGACTCCAGCTCTGGCTGCAACTTCTTATTCTATTTACGATCGATATCACTTACAGCTGTGATATGATGTTGTTATTTGCTTTTGGCAATGATTACATTGACAATGACAATAAGTATCAGTAGAATGTGTTTCTTGGAAAAATGAAGCCAGCATAACTCTAAATTCATCGCATTTTATCATGCTTTCACCGACATCGATCACGTCACTAATACTTTCTGAATCACAGTCTGATGATACTCATGTTTGTAACTCTTGCAAAGAACCTGGTTGGTTGATTTGCTGCGAAGGATGTGAACGTGCATTCCACTCTCATTGTCTAGATCCGCCTTTGACAATGGGAAATTCTATGTTGGAAGATGCATATTACTGCCATGTATGTCTCGCGAGACGGCAACCACCAAAGAAACAACCCCGAGGATTATTTGCTTCTCTACTACAGACGCTGGAGAAGCGTAATCCAGTAGTCTTCTCCCTCCCAGAACAGTTGAAATGTTATTTTCGAGATGTTGCAACTGGAAAAGATGGAAATTTTGAAGATCCCGCAAATCTCAAAACACGGTATGTATTGAATCATTTGTCAAAAAGAAGCATCTTCACTGACATTGTGTCGTAGTGGTCGTGTCGGTTATGATGAACCTTTGGATCTTTTCAAGACAAAAGATAGCAAGGGTAATTTCATATTATGCTTTCATTGTGGAAGATCCAGTGCAGGAAAGCGTGAAGTCATTACGTGTGACGTGTGTAGCAAACACTGGCATCTGGATTGTCTTACTCCACCACTGGCTAATCCCCCTTTCCGTGATCAATGGAATCGTAAGAATAAGGATTGGATGTGTCCTTTGCATATTGAGCATGATTTGGCTCGGATTGATCCAGCACGATTAGCAAGTCAGAGACGAATACATATACGAAGACCTAAAGCGTCCCGTGTCGTCGATACATCACTACGGCGGGGACAGGTTAATAATGGGGATATAGAAATCATGGAAGATTCTTCAAGTGAAGATGATTCTGAATTTGACGATGATGAAACCTCATCGGGAGTCATTCATAGACTACCTGCCAAAGGTGTCAAATTGGACTTTATTGATAAAGTAAAACGGTATGTTTATACGGTTTGTGTTTTTATAAATATCGTTCTGAAAATACTGATTGATTATAGTATACAAATTGCAGAATCACACAAACAAGACAGACCGATCGATTCAGGTCGGCTAGAAATCAGTAGAGAAGTGTTAGGAGTTGGTCTTGGTTACGATCGATATCCGGAACTGCCAGACAAGGAAGGCAGAGTCGATTATTTCGAGTTGTTAGTCAAGGCTTTGATAGAAGAAGCTCCGCCCGAATTGATTAGAGCTGCAAAAGCTGAAAGAGACAATCCAACCAAGGGGATATCACAGGCTGGCGATGTTAGGGTCAGGAAAGGCACGATGAGTGAAAGCACGAGAAGAGAATTGATAAGCTTGCAGAAATTGATTGCTGGAAGCTTGGAAGACTCCTCTGATGACTCTGAATAAAAATTATGAATGATGTATATAGTGTAATAGAAATCATGAAAATATTAATATGCTCCGGTTACAAGATATGATAAAGGTTATATCAAATTATACGTGACTATTTACCTGATTAACAAAAAGAACAGCTGCTCCTACACTGTTGTGAGGGAAAACGACAACTATACAGGTCATATTTCCACATTACGATTGTGAGACAACATGACTAGAAATATACATCATCATGACAAACAAACTCTGATACTCATAATAACAGTAGTGATATCTACAAACAACCATCATCTTCGTCTCTATATTTAACCGTCCAACTTGATCTCAACCATCACAACCTTCGCTTTCCCAATCAAAACATATATATAATCTCTGTTTTTTTTTAATTGAATCACGACATGGATAAAAAATTTATATCGTCTTGTCACTATTATTATTGTTATTATTGTTATTGATACCACCAGCCAACCTCCTCTCGACATTCTGCCGATGTTTTCTCAACTTCAAATGCGTCTCAAAACCCGCTCCTTCATCGCTCTTTTCTCTCATGGCCGTGTATACTTTTCCAGGACAATCGAGGCATTTGATCCGGGGCACGTAAGCGACTTGCACGCCTTGGACTTTTCCATCTCCGGACGAAGAGGACGGAGATGAGAAAGAAGTAGTCGAGATAAAAGGTAAAGGCTGGCCGTCCAGGTCGACGACTTGACTTTCGGGATTAGTGTGCGTTTCGTCCAAGTCTCGCAGATGATATATTATTTCAGAAGAGGACGAGGAAAAGGGAATGTTGGTGATGTCGAGACGTAGAGCTTCTAGTGTCACAGGATGGAGGACGGCGAGACGCATAAAAGGAAGGAATTGCGCAGAGGGGTATTTTGATTTCAAAGGGTTGAGGGATTTAGTAAGCCAAGGTGGGATTGACGGCTACAAGAATGGGAACATGTTAGTTGAGGTTTCAAATAGAGGGTTGGTTGGTTATACTGACTGGTTTGTCTCCTTCAGCTGGTGTACGTTCTAATAACACTATACCGTTTTCATTGTATTGTATATCTTTACTAGTCCGATCTTGATTATCTGAATGTTGTGCTTCAGGTAGAGATTTGTTTTGCATCTTTGGTGTTTGCAGTTCAGATTTAATCACTATTCCTGTCGTTGTAGAAGCTGATGATGTATCTTTCTTCTTTGCTGTGCTTGAACCATCTCCTTTTGACGTTTCTACTTTTGACGCATCTCCTTTTGACATAACAATACTAGTAGGAAATCCAGAAAGTGGTGGTGCTCCTGTACGGCCGAATTTGCGCTTAGCAAGCCACAACTTGAACTTTGCCGGCGTTATCTTTAATCTTACAATCAAAGAATTTGGTTCGGTAATATCTTCACGGTAAGAATCAATCGGAGCACCACGTCGAACAGCACTCCTACTGTCAGCAAGCATATAGTCCGGCGTGGTCGATCGACCATATGAATTACGAAGTGCTGCTTGGGCTGCAGTCGCTGCACCCCGTACTCCACGTGTTCGTGTTGTTGTTCCTGATGCAAATACATTTGATTGAGCTGGCGAATCGGGACCACTATCATCCAATTCGAGATCGTCAGATTCACTTTCATCATCTACTATACGTCTTCGTCCTCTATTCGATACTTTTCGGACCTTGATGATCCCTGACGCTTCCAAAGTCTCTGCTGCACCCGGTATTATTGATGAAATTACCAGAGATCTAGCTGTTCGAGGTCGTTCTTTCAAGTCTGGCAGAGCAGGTCCTCCACGTCTACTTAATTGTCTCTTTTGTGCACGTTGCTCTCTCATGACGGATACTTCTGCCTTTTCCATGTCATTTTCCGTCATTTCAAACAAAAAGGGTGAAAAGTCCTTTTGCATTTGATGTGGTCGGAATATAGATGGCGCAGGTGATGCCATTAGTCCGTCTCTTATATCTGGATCTTCGATAGGTCGACCATCAAATTCATAATTGCTCAAATATAGAGCTTTGACGTATAATTGCGTTTGTTCTCTGATCGAATGTGCTATGGCTGTTGTAAACTCTCCAGACAAAGACAGATCTTTTGCCATTTGATATGCGAAATTCTCCGGTGAATTCTCTGGATTATTAATGTCCCATTCAAACTGATCTATAATAGTAATATGGCCAACCGTGATGTTCAACTTCACAATCATCCTCATGTCGTCGTTTTTATGTGCCCAATACGGTAATTCTGGAATTGCTGGAATTCCAGAAGGATAAACTTGTGGATAATAATCCTCGAGCTGTTCTTCAAGTTCTCTATGAACTTGATTGATAACATATGGTCTATTTTCGAATGGAATCTGGAAATCCTCTACTAGTGTCTCCACAAATAATTTCCGCGGTATTGTATTATCATGTAGATTCCACGTAAATGTATCTCTCAATCGCATCTTTTCTAGTTCAATATCCAACCTAACAGGTATTAACTCTTCAACACATTCTGCTTGTTGCTGCGCCAATCTTCTCGAATATCTTAATTCTTCCGTCTTTCTACCTCCAGGTCTTTTCTTCTGGACTGCATAGATGGCAAGTGGCCGGAATTCCCCATTTGGCATTATCATTTGTCTAAACTGCGGGTGTGATTTTAACCGATAAACATCCTCCTGATATCGTAACGTATCACTTCTTTTCGATCGCGCCAGACGATCTACTTCCCGATCTCGATCCATAACATGTTGGATGTCTAACGCATCTCTTTGCGTATAAGCAAACAGTAATCCTCGAGAATGTTCATCATTGACCGCAGTCTTCTTGTCCATCGGAAGTTCGCTCTGCGCCTGAGCTATTCGCGATCCACTCCTAGATCTTTTCCGAGTCATAATGCTATGATTCGCTTGTTGTATCGAGTCGCTACCTTTTATGTTCTGTAGATTCGGGTCGGTAGGTCCGATTGGTGTGTTTGTCATGGATGCGCTCGCAATATATCGTGCTCTTTGCTTGCTTATTCGAATTCCATCAAGCTGATCGGGAAAATTATTCGAGTTGATGGCAGGACTTTGTGATGCGCGAGGAGGCAGCTGTCCGTAGCCTCCAGCGCCCATCGGCGTCGGATGTCGCGCTTGGGGCAATTGTGGCATGTTATAGAGTTGTCCAGGCATATATTGGTTCTGCATTGGCGGCGGTGATGCCATGATTTTCTCGAGATTGCGATTTGGTTGTTGTCTTGAACGCGAAACCCCAGAGCCTAGCCGGGATATCACAATTGGCCATCAACATGCATAAGTATACTACTCGATCGTGAATACTCAAGAGTCATGACAGAATATGAAATGGGCTGACGAGCTTGCTGAAGATGGATGGTTTATGATTGCTGGCCTTGCTAATTTTGGTGATAATATTGAACACATAATCATACAAGAGAGTAATGTTATATGTAATATATGCAAGCAGTGTTTTGCGAATGAATGGTTATTCAAGATACATCACTCGGTATGCCAGTATTCGAAAATAATAATGCTGGTTGACCGCGACAAAGTCGAAAGTTTATTTATGACTTCACAACTTCATCATTGACAGCGTAATAATCAAAATTCATTTATTAGGGACGGGAATACAAGATTTGATCAGCATTTCTATGGAGCGTAATTCTTGTCAGAAAAGTCTAGCAAAGATGAACATCATTAAGGATAAGACTGTTACATAATGACTACATATAATCATCTATTATGTGATAGCTTGTTACTTACCCAGTCATGATCCATGTCATCTACTTTCCAGTATCTATAAAATAGATTCTAATTGAGTCAAGACACTTATACATGCCGGTAAAATCTATGCAACTGTCAGTAAATATAGAGAGGCACAATAGAATTCAAGTCATAACGAACCTCAAGTTGTAATTCTCGATCTTTCGCATTCTCCATTTCATCCGTTACGGCTTTACGCATATTTAATCCAACAGGAACATCAGAGCCAGTCGGTGTCAATACAAAGGGCCATTGAGAAAAGTTGTTGAGCATATCTTCACAAGTCGACAAGGCGCGCTCACGTGTATCTGTGTTTAAAGTCGTAAGTGCATTTTCAAGCACAGTAGCCGCTTGTGCACAGCATGCCAGACATATGGATCTAAGCCATCGGAGTTCAACTTCCTCTGGAAATGTTTTCGAGGCAGGTAGGATGACCGTCTTTTGCGTCAGTAGATTACGCATTCGATTCATAATCTCATCTTTCGGTTGGCGATCTACAAGCGGATGTGTAGCCATGTCAAAGAGTAAAAAATTCTGTTTCTCTGTAGTGAGAACACCTTTATCGACTAATCCCTTTTGTATTCGTTCTCGAACTTGCTTGAGCTGATATCCTATTTTCATAAGATTCCATGTCTCACCTATAAATGCTAATTAGCATCTTAACGGCAATCTCGACAATAATTAAAATTCTTACCGCTCATCAGATCAATCCATGTACCCACACTCATCTTTTCACTAGCTTTCATCATTTTAAGCGCCTCATCTAAAAGTACTTCTTGCGTGAATGAATCATCAATGACTTCAATCAAGCGATCTCTAAGCGGGAACCGCCGTCTCGATGAATCTTTTTGCATACTTATTCGTCCTCTAAGAGCCAATTCCATAACAATTGCAACACGTAATACATATGAGATGTTATCGTTCCAAAAAGACAATATACCCTATCATCAACTGTCAGTATCCTAACCTCTTTAGGCTGAGATAACCATATATCTACCTGCTTATCTTTCAGACCAAGCAACACTATCTCTTCAACGAGGGAGAATTTGGGTTGTTTATTCCTTTGTGCTTCCTCGGCCATATCCCGTGGATCATAAGCTATCTTATGTCCATCTACGGAAGCCTCATATGAGGTTTCTGGTCCTGTAGGAAAGTTCTCTTGTCTCCGAGAGCTTGAGGGTGTAATTCTTCCATTATCGGTCTCAATTGATGCCGTCGAGCTATCTCCTGCAAATGTCGCACCTCCTGCTCCTTTTCGGCGCGTCAATCCTGATGGTGCAGCCATTTGTTTGGAGAGTGAATTGAGAATAACAGACTATGTTGTTTGGAATTCTCGGCACAGATGGGTCGATTTGCCAAGCGTAAAAATTGCAATAGAGAGTCTGATCTATCTAGTAATCCATCGAAGACTATCATATGATCTGATCATGGCTAAGAGCCTTTGAGTATTGTTAAATATCCGGATAAATTAGAGAAGGCTATCATTTAATAGCCGTGTAGTGTGCTAGGGCATTGCTCAAATTATAAGCTGGGGAAAGTTTGGGGGATCACGTGAGATATTACGATGGTAGATTCTGAGACATAAAGAACAATTAAACAGAATGTTACAGGTTTGTACAGACGAGAAGTGTTGACAACTGTTATCTAGAGTGTTCGCAGTTGCTCAAGGACCATAGCTTCCAAGTCTAGGTTTGCGCGTAGCTATGGTTTCATTCCCTTGAATAGCTTTATCCATCTAATATGTGAAATGTAATCGAGAGTTCATATTTTGAATTGATTAGACTTTTGCTTTGTTTAATGAGCTATCGACAAAAGATCAGTCCTATTGCGTAAAGTGAATGATGAAAAAGACCTACCATCAGGTTGAGAAAGAATATATTCCACAGCTTGGTCAACTTTATATCAAAATTAGGAGAGTTCCAATAATAGCAAATGACACCGTCCTTACCACTTTGAATCCTGTCCGCCTCCTTGTCGGGTATCTCGATACTAAACTCCTGTAGCGAAGATTTTAGCAAAGACTTTTCTCTTCCCGTGAATCATGTATGACAAACCTCCTCAATTGCCATGACTACTTCTACGGTATCTAAACTGTCCAATCCGAGGTCTTTTGTGAAGTGAGATGTTCCGCTCGGCTGATGAAGTTAGATCATACATCCACCAACAGTCACGTAATGGTAGTATACCTTTGCATCCGCTGATACCTGTAAGATTTATATTAGCCAGGTCGCTTAAACACAAGATTAGATGTGTAATGACATGACACACCTTGTCAAAGTTTTTCAAGAGATCTAAAATTCTTCCTTGTATTTCGTCCTTGTTCAGTCCAGCATGAGCGGAATAACACCTTATAAAAGATGATTTGATAGCAGGAGTCGCAAAAGTTTTTGATTTGATTATTGGAGAAATTGATCGGGTAGGATATTGGAGAGATCGGGCTGAAGCCTGAGGAATAGTAGCAGTAGCACAGCGGCGGATAGCTTGACGAAACATTGTGAATGACTACTGAGTATTGGACAACGTTAATGATACAGAGCCATCAACTTCGAAAGCTGATGAATTCTTTATCGTCTTCCATAAAATATTTCACGTGACGATTTGTGTTCCGACCAATCGCAACGACGGGAAATCTCGCTGCAGCTAATCCCAAAATGTTCTCACATCACCTTATTAGACTATACAACTAGTAACTGATTGAACCGGACAGATATTGCCATCATGGCTACGATACATAGTATTCGATCACTAACGCGAGTGGCAAGATATACACCGTTCAAGACTCCTACGACTACACAACCTTTAAGCCTGTCATTTGCCGCTTCATTCTCCACATCTCAACCTCAAAATGCCACACCAAGCGGTCCACCTCCTGCCAATTTCCGGCTTCCACGACCTAAACGATGGGATGAGCAGGAAGAGAAGCTGTGGGATCGACTCGGTAATTACTTTTTGATGACAGAAATAGTGCGAGGCATGTATGTTGTTATGGAACAATTCTTCCGACCAGCGTAAGTAGAGAAATATATCTTCCCACGTCTACCTGAACATATACTGATTATACTAGCTATACGATCTACTACCCATTCGAAAAGGGTCCTATGTCACCTCGTTTTCGTGGTGAACATGCTCTTCGCAGATATCCTACAGGTGAAGAACGTTGTATAGCTTGCAAATTGTGTGAAGCTATATGTCCGGCTCAAGCCATTACAATCGAAGCAGAAGAGAGAGCGGATGGTTCTCGAAGGACCACACGGTACGATATAGATATGACAAAATGTATATACTGCGGATTCTGTCAGGAAAGTTGTCCCGTAGACGCTATTGTGGAGACATCAAATTCAGAATATGCGACAGAAACGAGAGAAGAACTCCTGTACAACAAAGAAAAGTTACTTGCAAACGGAGATATCATGGAACCTGAAATAGCAGCGGCAGCTAGGGCAGATGCGCCATATCGATAAAGAGTAGTATATTGTCAGATCCAACGGAGGCAGGTCAAAAACATAGTTACACAAATGCATTGTTGTCGGAGTGAGCATAGTTGTATCTAATAATACATGATATATTATTATTATTTACTAATCAAAAGCCGTTTGATATAATCAAGGCCAGATTCGTTAGCATTGCGATGATTATAGGCGATCGAATACACACAACACTTTGATGACCTTCTCCTTTTTATTGACAAATCGATCTGTAAGGCTCACTTCAATTGCACCTGTAATATCACCAGATGCCGTGCATGTCCATGAAATGACTCGCTAATCATGTCACCTCAGAATAGTCTGACAAGTTGTCCTTTGTCCTCTCCAGTCTTATATCCAAAACTCCAGATCTTGCAAAAGAATTGGCAAGCTAAGTTTAGGGTGACTTGGTCAAGAAACCACTCTAGACGTGACTTTTGTCGGCATTCTAGTTCGAATATTCTTGATCACTCACTCGTGATCATCACTGAAATGGGGAGTCTCACAAAAAAGGTACCATTTTGTCCACCTGTCCCTAGTTTGGAAGCACAATGTTGCCAACATCAACACTTCTGTTCTTTTGTAATTAAATAGCTTAACGCAGTTGTCAAGTGTTTTCTGTTGTTCAAACCGCCCTTTGTATGTTACAACTCGACCACTTACATGTCCAGCAAGACGTAGACCAAATTCATGACAGGACAGAACCAGTTTTCGTGCTTCTTATTTACCAGTCGCTGATAATGCCGCATAATTCTTCCATGCTATATATGGTAGATGATTCTTCCCACACAGCTCCTTCAAGGAAAGCCTTCTTCAGTCAAGCTTGGCAAGTGTTCTATTTCCGAGAAATATAGTCCTAGTACTTGTCCATAAAGGCACAAGCACGTTGACAAATTGACAGCCTCGAATCACGTTGATGTTGGCCAGGATTTTAGTATATATCCCGATGGGAAAAGACTTCATGAGCAGTCCGATCAAGCACCCCCATACTGAACTGCGGTATTTCCTTGCAAGTCTTCCGCAAGCTAGCACGCCAATAGATCCAGGATGCAATCATTAATAATCAATACTAATGACGTAATTTGCGGTAGGCAAAAGCTTGTCTATCATTCAGGCTGATACAAGCACGTGATTCTGGCTGCCCTTTTCTGGTCACTTCTTCAGATTGTGACATGCATATTCGGCTGACCTGACAAACATTTGACTTCTATATTCGCACGACTTGTGATTCACTTCATTAATCTGTATTGACGAATACAACGCACTCCTCTCTACTTGTAACTGTACGCTCTTCGAACAGGTTCTGGTCTTCCTTTGTGCGGACATCATAATTAGACCAAATATAACGTCATGGCTTTGAAGCGTATCAATAAAGAACTCGCAGATTTAGGACGGTATGTGCAGCGTTACGATATATCATCAACCGATATGTTTTGTAGTCGACGTAGCTGATTAATATTTAGTGATCCACCTTCATCATGTTCAGCTGGGCCACTAGGAGATGATTTGGTATGCATTTAACTCTTCTTTTTCCCATATTGCAGCCACAAATCAAACAATATTTGATGTTGCACACGACACTCGACCAAATTACATCAGAGTACTAATAAATGTAATAGTTTCAATGGCAGGCGACGATCATGGGACCAGGAGATTCACCTTATAGTGGCGGAGTCTTCTTTCTCGCCATTCATTTTCCCACAGACTACCCTTTCAAGCCACCCAAAGTGAACTTTACGACGAAAATCTATCATCCCAATATCAACTCGAACGGAAGCATCTGTCTGGATATTTTACGAGACCAATGGAGTCCGGCTCTCACGATTAGTAAAGGTGAGAATTTCATATTTATGATAGTTGTGATCAATCATTAAGTTGTCATATAATAGTGTTGTTGTCTATTTGCTCTATGCTCACAGACCCAAATCCGGACGATCCTTTAGTACCAGAAATTGCACACGTATACAAGACAGATCGCGCCCGTTATGAAGCTACTGCTAGAGAATGGACCAGGAAGTATGCAATCTAGCATTAATAAAGTGGTGCGAGTTGATGATTATGGAAGGATGAAGAGGTGGAGTATTTTCTATATCAAGAGTGCATTTTGTATGTCAAGATTAAGAGTACAGAGATTTCAGAGTTGACAGAGTGTGATTGTTGAATTAAAGACGGTCTTTCTTCGACTATGAGTTAGTTTGTTATTATGAATGCATATCAAACCATCTAAATACACATATTGGAAGGTCCTGCCCCCCGGTCGTGCGTTTCATACCCAATTTTCCCCTGTCTGTATACTCTGTATAACATTCATCCAATTATGTACGTCATGATTAAATGCCTTTTTGTTCAATACTCTCGTCTTGAGGCCGTAAATCCATGGCTTGATCCTTTTGCCCATGCTTATTTTTATTGATTAGAGTCTCCTTCATTTTCCATTTCATCTGCTTAATATCCCCCAAATCAAACATACCATGCAATCCATTCATTTTAGTAGTATCATATTCCCAACTCAACGCATTATCTCTTAGAGCCAATAACTCCTTCTTTCTCACCTCTAACCTCTTCTTCTCCTGCAACAATTCTTTCTCCGACCACTTTGGTAAACCGTCCGGCCAGACATAATACGTATTATCCGCCTCCCACAATTTCTCCTTCGTCGCCGTTGCTTTTTCAAACTTTGTCACAATCTCGCCCGCCTTCAAGACCGCGTCTCGCATCGCAAACCAATCTTCAATCGTCGATTGTCCGCCCGTGCGGTTTTCGGGAAAGCATATCCCGTACGTTTCGCAGTAACAAATTCTCTGGTCGGGACATACCGTCGACTGGCCCGTCCAGATGAACTGCCATATATATTCAAACACGCGACCCGACGCATAGTCGTCTAACGTGGTGGTCAAGATCCAGTTCTGCAAATGTTTGTAGCGCTCGAGAGGGACGGATTGGATTCTGTCGCGAGACAGGGCGAATTGCGAACAACATGGTTGAGCGAGATATAGCGGGCGAGGATCGGAAGGGAACAATTCGTGCCAGTGGAAATATAAAGCGTGTTCGTCCTGTTTGTTGGCGTCAAAAGTAGGTGGGTTTACTAGCTGAATGTGTTTGAAACATCCGACGGTTTGTTGCCAGTCGCAGAGAAGATTGACGTAGCCGTTGACAATCACTTTGCTGAGATTGAAATGTCGGAAAACGAGAGATTGGTCGTGGTCCATGAGGATGTTGTTATGCCATGTAAATCGATCTGAATGTGTAAAGAACGTGACATCGCTGAGGTTGTGATAATGGTCGATTATGAATGTTAGATAAACCATTGCTTCGTTGCCTTTGTTCGTTATAGTATGGTATAATGCAGAAGGATCGTCAGCCACATATGGTACTAATTGAAGTGTTCCGTTTGGAAACGCAATGTCGCCGAGTTCTTCGTTCCACCATCGTAAGTCATCACTCGCAACAGTCGCCATGACTACAGTCCGACTGTAATCATCATTGGACTTTTCAGCCCTTCCTGGTTGGAATTTCTTCGACCATTCAGGCAAGTCGGCTGTTTTGACATATCTATCGAGTGAAGAAATACCAGTGTATAATAACTTGTTGTCGTCAAACCAAGATACGATTGATACTACAAAAACACAGCCTAGAAATATTATAGCACAGTCCCTTTTCCATCTTCTCGTCATTCGCCGCTGTAAAATCATATCAAGAATGAGATGCAATCTCCGGCAAGAAGCGAATACCGTACCAATTACAACTACAGTACCGTACAGTAACCTGGCGCCTGTTTAAAGTTTTGACATGTCCGCGTGAACGTGTTCAGCAATGGGATATTTTTAGAAATTATACGAAAATCTTTACAGTACGGTATAGTAGTACATGAGCAATTATCACATGAAGAGTCATATTTTTGCATTATACAAAAGTTTATACTATTACGAGTCGGTTGATCCTACGGTTTCTTCAGATTCATTTGATAGTGAAGCAGCGTATAATTCTAGTTTCATTCGCAGATCCTCCATTGTTTGATCAACTCGACCTACCAATGGCCTAAGCATAGGTATGCTGCTCCTACTAAATCGTTTTTCAGATTCTGCCAATCGTTTCGAGCTTTTAGATTCTGCCTTTTCCTGCTTTTCGAATTTATTCAACCAAGTCACAAAGTTAATCTTCTCGCGTTCATCAGTAGTTGTGTTCAATATTTCATGCTTGAGCGATTTTCTTTGATCGGCTGTCAAGTACACTGATGGTCGATCACGTTTATCATCGATGTTGCAAACCTTTGCCAAATCATCCCACATGGCCTGTATAGTTGCCTGAATATTCTTCCATCCGAGTACTTTTCTGCCTAAATCATTCTCTGCAGAAGCTACATCTTGTAACATCAATAGAAACGGTTGAAAATCGGGGCGAAAGGCTAGGCGGAACTGATGACGTACGAACGGATCCTTACAGCCCTGTGGCACGAGTATCATCGACTCTTTGTCTCGATGTTTTCGAAAGAGTCGTCCGCTGGCTGCAGATATTCCAAATGTATATGAGTCAAAATTTTGATAAAAGTACAAAAAGTCCAACAGCAGGTGTGCGGGGCTGGAAGAGTAGTCAGTCCGGCGATATTTCGGCCAAAGTGATGGAAGACAGTTTGTAGGACTGATCATATCTAGACGATCCAGTTCCTTGGCTTGGTACGGTAAGGTTTCCGACATTGTCGTCATGAGATCTTCCCGAATCTTTGAGACAGCGAGAATCATGTTGAAAAGGCCATAAGAGGAGAGATAGCCATTAAAGGGCGACAACAGTCCTCGGCGGTCAAGGGCAATTTTGAGTAGCAAATACACAGTCTTCAGGTTTTCATCGCCTTCCAAGGCTGTGAGAATTCTTGTCTGGCTTCGAGGCAGTATTCCAGTATCTACGATCTGGACAGTGATTCCAGAAGGCTGATGTACTGCCTGTATGAGAGGTATTCGAGCTGGCACATTACGAACGTTGCAGAAGGAAGGGTGGCACATCAACACCGTACTAATTTTAGGAATGCTATTTGGACGTTTCCCTCTCGCGATGCGGACGGTCATAGGATTACCACTGACTCGCCGGTCGTATTCGTGTTCTGTATCATGAAGGTTTATATCAATGTCTGATGCGGGCGTCATGAGTCCAGTGGAGAAACTCCCAAAAGGTCTAGGCTCGGTCGAAGTGTTTTTGCAAATCTCCCGCACTATTTCAATGGTCTTTTGGCATGCACTAGCCCTGGCTGTGATTTCGTTTGCGGATGGTGTTATCCACTCTTGAAATGCTGCTATTTCCATGTTAAGATGATCAATTGGACTATCAAATGACGTTGATCGTGATGCAGCCCAAGGCTCTTGCTGTGCTGTACTTATCTTGTCTGCAGGTAAGGCTATAACCTGACCAGTATATTCAAGTAGAAATCTATTCAATTTTGTTTTGTCCAACTTCTTATCATCAATCAAGCTTCGTATATATTTCAAGACTTTAAATCTCGTTTGCCAATCAGATTCATCCGATAATTTGAGGCTTGGTCTGTACTCATTAAGCAGACTCTTGCGCCTGTCGGCTCGCGCTTGTTCCATTGCCTCAAATTTCCATGCATATCTCAATAAAGCATCACCGTGTCGCTCTTTGGGAAATGCGCCCGGAAAGCTTTGGTCGACGCCATCATATCCCACTTCGGTCTTTACAGCATTCCTCACTTTCGCTTTTTGCTCTGTTCGTTTCGACTTCGTGCGTGGCTGTAAAGACGATGGCTTCCCTACACGAATGGTTAAACATCCAGGATCACTACCTTGCGTGACTTTTCGAATGCGACTGCTTATATTGGCTTGTCGATGCTGTTCGAGCGTGTGATCGAGACTATCAACATCCACAAATTGATTTAGTCGGTGTTGTTGTTTTGTTGTGCTATCTCTTCCACTCCCATACTGATACTTAACCTGCGATTCGCATCTAATATGCTGCAATGGTTGCACTAAAGTACCCCAGTAGGATCGATCATCAAGATGCGTTATACTATCACCAATTGATGCTCGCGCTCGTATCACTTGACGTACACGTGAGCTTTGCATTGACGGACGTTAGCTGCTAGACACTGCAAGAACTATACTTGTCAATTATTACTGTACTAAAATTGCGGAGAATAATCATTGTTGTAACATCGGTTAAATGCTTATTTGTCAGAAAACTGCTCGGCTAAACTTGCTATGTTTGAGAATGCAAACACCAACAACCAAACTGCAACCCAAAAAAAAGCCCTAAACTCCTTTTCACACTCCTGAGTCTGTTTGGAGAAGGAAAGCACGTGTCACTCTTACAAACACGACTACTAGTTAGAGTTTAAACTCCTTGACAGCCCCGAAAAAAGACTCCAGGTTAATCTTATGATTGTGTATCGGTCGACTGTTGTTTATCATGATTTGCGAAACGATGATTAATCGCTTAGACTGATTGCAGTCATTTTTGCATCGCAGCAGAATCTGTAAAGTGATTCACATGGCAGCGCCTACCGCTAGAGATGCGATTTTCCAAAATAACCTGTCACCGGAAGAGCACAACAAGAAGGATAACAGAGTGCACCGGTCCCGCAGCAGGACGGGTATACAAAGTGGAGCAGATATGGAACCTCTGATAGAATTTACAAAACGGCAACTGCCTCCGCTAGAGTTATCTCCGATAGATCTTCAAAGCCCTATCGATGGACATCAGGTTGGAGAAACTCTCGACCTCAGTAGTAAAGGCGCAAAAGCAGTGCCGCTGGATGTCATTGACTGGATAAAGGACCGAGTTGAAAGGTGAGTTCTGACACCCTTCTGCTGGAGTAGAACTCAAGACATTAGTCTCTAATTCACGACTAGATTGGCATTGTCGCACAACCCGCAGATATCCATCCCTACCGAAATATCTTTGTGCTCGCGACTTTTATACCTCAATCTACGTTGGAATAATTTCACGGAATTTCCAGAAGCTGTAGGTTTTCCCTTGAGATATTTATCGTATTTCACGCTCATTTAATTGGTTTCTCTAGATCCTATTACTCCCGCAACTACAAACCCTCGATCTTAGTCGAAATCAAATATCCATCATACCTGATGATATCAAACGCATGACATCTTTGAAATTCTTTGCCTTTACACACAATCAAGTCTCGGAATTGCCACTTTGCATGGGCGAAATGGCGAGTCTGACAAAGTTGAAACTTGACGATAATCCAATCGCTTATCCTCCAATGGAAGAGTACAGTCCGACTCCCGATCAACGGCTACGACCAGGATTCGATGGGAATACCTATGTATGTGGGCAGGTCAAGTTGTTCATGCGTCGTGAAAGAGAACGTCAACGCTACGAGATGGAATCAGACATGAGCGAAAGTAATTTGGAGACTCCACGACCATTGAAGAGGTCGAATACTGGTCGATTTCCTGTACGCCCAAGTGGAAGCTCTGACGTTTCTGAGCCTCTTGGATTCACCGAGACTCGTTCAATTACAGATCCGCGTGGCTATGTTGCCCCTCCCATACCACAAAAATCAGTCGCACGTGATTCTTTAACTGTACCGCATGTACGAAGGCCAGGACTTGCACCCCTTTCTATGACAGGTATATCCAATAGATCGAGAAGTGAGACTGTAGCAGCTGGAACGCAAAGATTCAAGCGACATGGCTTCGTACCTTCCCGAAAGATATCCGGACCACCTTCTGCAGCATTACAAGCTAACGATCTGAACGCAGATTTTGATCAGCATAATCGAACTGCAAGTCAGGGTATTAATTCCACTTATGCAAATGTCATGTCACCAGGAACAAGATCTCCAATGGATACTTTGAATAACAGACCATGGACTTCGTCAAAATCATCACGATTATCGAGTTTACCGGAAGATCGTCGGGTGTCCAAACTCACTAATCCAACAATACGAAGTGCACAATTGTTGGTCTATTCCTTGGAGCAGCTCAACAGGCCTGTCGATGATGTTATTAGAATCATTAGGGGAGAGTCATCACGAATGTCAACGGCAGAAAGACTTCATGTCAATGCTGCTCAGAATCTGAAAGAATTGGACGCTCAATTACACATACTCACTCCAATGTCGGAAAATCAAGCACAGGAATCCAAAGAGGTTCGTCTAATACTGAAAAGGAGTCGTTACTGCGTACAGGCATATCACCAACTGGTATCTGAATTGAGGCTAAATGCAAAGAAGCTGATTGTCCGTGGTGATCCTATGTATGTTCGTACACTCATGATGCGTCTTTATTCCTGTTTGTTGGAAGTACAGAATGCTTGCAATATACAGGATCAAACACTAGCACAATCGCTGCACTCTCGCTATTCTACAGCGTCTCAAGCAAGGAGCGACCGCACCGTTACCCCTACGCTCTCCAAACCATCAAATAGAAGGTTGAGAGGCGCAAAGATTATCTCGGGTATGCGTGATGATCCATCCCCAACCCCCTCGACATATGCACCGACTACAATACCTGCAGTACTTCACAGAACACCTCTGTTCAATTCCACCATAATGACCCCTCGTTCTGCCGAAGCTTTTGTAGGTCAACCGATTGCATCTACCACCGTCACCTCGAATGGTACACCAGCCGACAGTGATGAGGAAAGGCAGTTTGAAAAGATTTATTTGGCTTTGAAGCAAGTTTGCGATTTTGCCGATCAAACGCTCATATCATGTCGTCAAGACTTTTTCGTTCGTAAAGAAGGGGCTTTGAGAAGTATGTCTAATTCTGCTGCACGAGCTTGGAATCTTGCTCTCACAAAGTGCGATTTGTTGATACCTGCACTTGATCTGTTGAAGAAGCGACTGGCAAGAGTGCGATTGAATGATCCTGCGAATCGTAGAAGTAGAGAGTTTTGGACCATTTGCGATTCCGTGTTTAATGTAAGATGACCTAACAAGATAGAATTTATATGATACTAATATAATCATCAGGCATGGTATGATCTCGCCTCGGAAATCAAGGCACTCGGAGCGCAAGAAGGATTGGATATTGGAAGTATTAAACCTATGCTGCGTCCAGTCCAAAAGGCAATAAAAGAGGCTAGTCATTTGGTCAATACATCCACGTTGGCAAAAACCTCTGCCGATAATTATGTTGGACCAGTATTGCAACAACTGAATCTTTCCCCCACGCCTTTGAGTGCTGCTCTTGGTCCGGCAGTCCAGGCTACAGTGCCAAATACACCAAATACAGCAACAATCGTCAGTCCATCTGACCAATATTATGGATACCGTTATGATAAGGATAGATATGATAAGGAACGAGGTGAACATCGAGAGAGAAGTGACACAGTTACGAGTAGATATGCCACCAGTGTGAGGGTCAGATCTTGATGATGATGATGATGATGATGGTGATGATTATAGTTATGTCAAGCTTACTTTAGATATTTTACGAAAGTCAATCAGATTTATGAACATGTATGATAGTGTAATGATAGAATAATTTGATGTTAATGGGCAGTTCAATTCATTTTCCAGATTAGGGGCTGTATTCATTGTGGACAGACATAGATCTCAAGGTGTAAATTATCGCCGAATATATTTTACAACATGACGTTATTATCCCACGACTGCAAATATCCTTGATTATCTTTTACATTTACTATCTGTGCTTTTCCTCGCTTAGTCGAAAAGACCGAATCCCATGTCCTCGTCAGACTCCTCCTTCTTCTCTTCCTTCTTGGCTTCCTTCTTGTCCTCGGCAGGAGCGGCAGCTGAAGCGTCAGCTCCAGATGCAGCGGCAGGAGCAGCGGCGGCACCACCACCTGATCCAACGTTGAGGAGCATGTCTTTGACGTCTTTGCCCTCGAGAGCCTGTTATGATACCGTCAATAAAAAGCACAATTATTAACAATTAGTTGAGATTGGAATGAATGTACCTTTGCGAAGAGTGTAGTCCAGATAGGTTCTACATCAGCAACATTGGCGGCAGTGATGAGAGATTGGAGCTTCTCGGCCTATAAAGAATCATCATGTCAGCCATCCAGCCCTATCATCATTCTCACCGTTTGATTAAATACGTACAGTGACATCGATTCCATCATCGGCCAAGATGAGGGCAGCGTAGGATACGGCGAGTTCAGAGGTAGACATTGTTGATGAAATAATTGGTGAGTTTGACCTGAGATGCCTTTCACTTTTCTTGAGCGGTAAGTGATGGTCTTCTTCTCGTTAGTTTTGGAGTTTTAAAGACGCCTTTTTTGCGGTCGGGTATTTGAAGATGTGGAATAAATTTTGTGTGTGCCAAGACTTTACCCAGAAGTGCTGATGTGTATCACGTGTAGAAAGATACACGAAAATGTGGATCTCGGGACTTTTGACTTTTATTCGCGTAAGAACGTCAAGTCTTATTTTTTTTTGTGTTTGGTAGACTCTTCCCCGCATTATATGTTTTGCTCTGCCTCAGCTATTGTATTATTCAACACTTTTGCAATATCACAGTAGAACAAGTCTGATGTGTTGCTGGTATTGTAGAGCAAAGGCAATCTTTGACAGTAGCTAGCTGTTTCTTCTGATGGTGTAGTGCAGAAACTTCGTGTGTTCTTAATCATAAAAGAATAGTTTAAAAGAATGCTCGAGTCGTGTAATTTTGAATATCAATAGATGTCCATTCCACTTGTCCAACGACTGACGATTTCATCTCCACTTTACCACTCGATCACATTGTTCATTATTATACACTCTCTCCCTTGCCTCCGTCTATATATCTATATAATTGTTCCACTTCTCACTTCGATCATATATAAATCAACGTGAATTCTTCACCGTATGCACGGACGGCATATTTATTATCTGAAACTTGCACAAAGCTCCACTTTGAGAAGTGAGTTTCGTGACATATAAACCTTTGACACGAACGACGCGAAAACTCGATATGACTTGACGAATTATTCAACCGTTGCACTCCATTATCTCTCTCTCTATTTGCAACACTATTGGAGCATCATTATCAAATATCGATATCACTGACGACATTGCCGAGGGGAATACGGTCTGATATCTGATGGATTGAGAAAGTTTATCAGAAACTTGATGTTTGGGTATCATTAATCAACCGCATTTTGTTATCATTTCATGTATCCAAGGGTTCCTGTAATTTGGTGAACCATGGCCGGAATTACTACGGAACCTGAAACGGTAGCATCATTACCTCTGGCAGACTATTTCTATATTGCAGGAATCGACACATCACAAATTTATGAAAGACCTAGTTCGACTTCATTATTCGCTACGCCGCCTGCAGTCGAGACAACCATTGACGAATTGAGCGCTCTAGTTACAAATGGAGCCTCTACATTATCACCACCGGGTTCACCGAATGTCGAATCTCGCTCCAGACCATCAAGTCGATACAGTTTCGATGCACGGAAGAGTATGGCAAGTTTCATCACGCCTGGTGAAAGTACCAGCAATCCGACAAGCAATAGAAGTAGCAGTATCACCCTCAAAGCATTACAACCAGGAACAGCAGGTCTGCTGAGTGAAGAGGACTTTGAACAAGCATTAAGAAAGTTTGCTTCAGAAAGAGATACAGCCATTGAAGAGATTCATGTTTCGGCGGGTACGATTCCGAGATCGAGTTCCAGATCTACAAGGCCAAGGCCACGGACGATTAGATTACAAGAGAGTGAAGAGGTAGTTTCACCGGGATTGAAAAGTGGAGTTGGTAGTCTACGACGACGAATTTCGACTATGAATACAGGTCGACGAGCACAATCTGCCACTAGACCAACATCTGTACGCACGACTAAACGCATGAGCGGCTATAATGCTGTGATACCTACACCGGAACCATTCAAAGTCGATCCAGCAATGCATCCACTCAAACGACGTTATGAGCCTGCTTTGTTAGACTGTTACCCGCCAAAATCTATCGTGTCCGACCAGACGAATGGACGATGTACCTTTCCCGACTATGTGCCGATGTTTGCGTTTCCAAACGACGTCAATGTAGTATCGTCAGACGAAAGACCACGATCGACATGGCATGGATTTACAATGACAACCAGTAATGGATCCAGATTACATAGCGTATGTGCTACGATCTGGGTACCACTATGTCAAGAAGCTGCAGCTGATTTAGAAAGACAATGTGAGACATGGCGTCAGCGAAACATGTCTTCAGAAGAGCGAGAACTTGCTAGTAGTCTTGGTGAACGACTCGCGAACGAACGTGCTCACCTGTCACAATTACTTTCACAATTACCAGAAGTTGCATCGGGGTCATCAGCAAGAGATGATTTAGAGGAAGAAATCAGTGCTGTGGAAGAACGAATTAGTATGATGGCTGATCTTCTTCGTCCAGTCAGACACGCGGCTGCTTCAAAGATAGAAGGACTTACTCAAAACGAGACTGGATTTTGGGTACCTCGTGTATATGGCTTACTTGGTCGTGACGGTAACATGTGTAGTTTCTGGAAAGAATGGTTAAAAGCAATCCTTGTACCGATGAGTGATGGAGCAGTATTGAATGTACCAGCAAGTTCACCGCGAGTTGGCATGTGGCAACCTCTGGAACGATATGTCGTCAATATCTGTATGGAAGCACCAAGTCCGCTAGCTTCGATGACCCAGGTTGAGGTAGCAATTCGAGAATTACGACTATACGCGAGGAAAGAAGCCATTAACGAGTTACCTGGATCGCGAAATGTCGACCTATATCCATTATTTCGAGCTTTATCCATATCAAATATAATCTCTCTATTTGAATGTATTGTGGCGGAAGGTCGGGTAATCTTATTATCTTCCTATGCGTCAATGCTTCATCTGGTCAGTGCAGCATTACAAAACTTGCTGTATCCTATGACCCTGAGTGGCATCTTCATTCCTCTTTTGCCTTGTCGATTGCTACAAGCGTTGGAAGCACCTTGTCCATATATCATTGGTGTTGAAAGACGGTTTGATAACATCATCTTTCCTACAGATGATTTTATTTTGGTAGATTTGGACAATGACACAATTGAAGTGACTACTGAGCCACCACAATTACCTCGACAGATTCGAAGAAAATTGACTGCATCCTTGCAAGTTGCTGCCCAACATCATAATCGATTCGGTACACCAATCGGTCCCCCAATCTATGCTATGGAGACTTTTCCCAACAATCTCTTTTCGAGTGAAAATTCTCATATTTACGATTCACGAGCAACACGTTCAAACTTAGCTTCTAATGTGACGATGCCATCAAATTCATTCTCTGACATCCAGATCTCTCAATCAAGTCCACCCATTTTCAATGCGTTTTTGAGTGCAAAGATAGACTCTACAATGTCTGAGAGAAAAGTATCTGGAAGACCTGGTACAAGTTCAACAACAAAAGCTAGTAGTCAATCATCTACTCATGCTCCTCCCTCTCCTGCCATATCTGCCTCCATCTTTGACTCCTTTCCAAATACGCCACTGTCTAGAAACGACTCTGCTTTTGCTTTCGGGTCAATTTTGCGAGAAAAGAAGTCTGGTAACTTTGAAACTGCTGCACGACGATCATCATTCACATTAGACAGAATGATTCCTTTACGAAGATCAACTGTTGGTCTCAGTCACAGTCACTCTCCAAGTGTTTCCACATCGAATTTTGGCTCTAGCGTTGGCGGTCCAGGATATGCATCTTCGATATATGCTCCATCTACACTTGCTGCATCAACGATCATGCCTACTGCTTTTATACAGACCGTCAAGGATACGGAGACCAACAAATGGTCAGAGGGACATTGTATGGTCAAACAAGCAGCAAGACAAGGTGGTGGGTCAATCTTATGTTCGATATGTAACGAAAAATGTGGTGATGAATATCATCAATGCACTGGTAAGATTTCTCTCTTAAATACCTATGGAGCTCATGACTTACTAACATGATAACGCCAGGATGTCCAATAACAGCACATGCCGGCTGTGTTCAACAAATAACTCTCGTTTGTCCGGCTGCTTTTCGTCCTGATTTGGTACGTGCTGCTTTTGTACGTTGTTTTGCAAGTCTTCTGTATACGTATAGAAGATTTCTCAACAGTGCTTCGGGAGAAAGACGAAAAGCAGGACTGTTGTATCATTTCAATTTTGATGGATTTTGTAAAAGTGTGCCGGCAGAACATGCAGAATATCTGAACATGTTACGCGACACGCAGACTTTTAATGAATTCATACATGATCGTGAAGTCAAGTTGGCAGAAGATCCACAGATCAAGTTGTTTGACGAAATAATCTTGACCAAACGTAATCGAAGAAAGACTTCCTTTTTCACTCGATCAGATACTTCGTTCTTGTCAGATATATCTGATCATCTATGGCGTTCTGCTGCTGCTCCTCCGCCGTCTAGTAGGTTTCCGGGTGATTATAGACAGGTTGTTAGTAGAAGTAAGTTATTCCTTCATCTTGTCGTGGACTTTTTATACACATATTAACAGCAAATAGTTCCCGCAAAACTCGACACGACATTGATGAAAGAACCCCGAGCTGATCAAGGCGCTCCGCGTATCCCAACTGCCAAAACATCAAGAAAACCAATTCCATCAATGTTGGGACTTTGTGTTTCTGATAAAGAGAATGGTCCTCCTCTAGGAGAATATCCAAATTGAGATGTAGAATAATGAAACCTGTACTATAAATATAATGATACTATTCTGTTTACGAATGTAAAGTCCTTTAATACAACCCTAGCTGGCATAAATGTGATCAATCAAGTTCTTTGCAAGTTTCTTTTGCAATTAATGCTCAGATGTTCCTTGTTCGTTAGGAAAAAGGTGAAGCAATTCAAGGAATGTGTGAAGGTAAGTGAAGTGAAGAAATACGAGAATTGAGGAAAGTGTACGGCTGATGCATTGATCGTCAACTCAACTCTGCAATTTAATTCCAATTTCTTTCCTTACGATATACTGGTATTCCTACGGTAACCGCAGATCTACCCTGACAGTCTACGAATCAGTGATGTATTACAATCGATCCTTCTCAAAATAATACAAAACGAGACTCCACCAGTAGCCATAGATTCACTCTGTTAAATTACGGTCAGTGAGATTTTTACTCGGTTGACTCCTATTGTAGCACAGATTTAGGCTAATACGACACTCCTATCATAGCTGAAGATTTACACTGACGGGCTTCGCTAGAGCAAACAACACCACTCAAACGGACGCAATGCAAAGACGAGCACGGAATGGAATGTGAAGATGAACAATAGAAGTAACAAACAAACGATCAATACAGAGGCTAAACAAAATCAATACACAGACGAACAATCAATGCAATGCATATTAAATCAATGACAGTAAAATAAATAATGCAAAGACGAACAACCAAAAACAACAACAACAAAACAAACTTTCATCGTGCACAACCCAAAGTTGTATCCCTCCTTTTACTTCTCAATTAGTCTTGCACCGACCCTTTCTTCCTGATAGACAATAAAAGCAACAGCAGTAGCACAATTGGAGATCATAACGTTGCCAAGAACATTCAACGCACAAAAGCACTTTCGTGTGAACCCTTTTTATCTAGCGGACTAGTGTCAAAAGGAACTAGTCCTAAAATGACCCCTGTTTCCGAACGAATAGATTATGATAGTATATGGTAACGACCATATTGAATTAAACTGTTTTATTTAATGGTTTTGACAAGAGATCGAATTGTACATACCATAAACGAATGGTAGTGGCAAGATAACAGATTCTGTCAGACATGGGGGTCGATATCTAATATATACAAATCAAGAACTCTTGGATGATGCTCTGTGGTCTCGATAATGTGAGAAGCATCTGACGGTAAGTCGAGAAGAACCACTATACTAGAAATAATTAGTTCTAGTAATAAATCAACATATCATCTCGTGATTCTGCTGCTTGTAGAAATACCGTATGGTATTGGAGATCACGCATGTAATTATTCATGACGACTGCTTTCCTATCTCGTAGTTTGCAAAAACACACTACTGCTTCGATCAGAATGTTTAGTACGCTTCTGCTGAAACTCAGCTCGATCGTCTTGTCATAGTCAGTCACGTCTGCATTTCAGACTGAGGGTCTGGGTTTTCTGCCCAACAAGTGGACGTAGCATGGTAGGTTCTCCATTGAAGAATTAGTGCGGTGGGAGCGTTTGTAAACTTTTGTATTCATTGTCATCTATACAGTTTTTTCCGGTTATTTCTCAAAAACCTTGTCACTATATACACTAAGGAAAGATACCGTTCAGCTTTATTGTAGCTATCGTTAGGTTCTTGATCAATTCATCTCGGTTGATATATCTCGTACCACGATTCATTCTGTAAGTGCAAGTCTAGATTCGAGCCGTGGTATGCAATTACACGTTTAGCGCAAGGGTAACCTCGGGGTACGATCGAATCTGTCTACCCCTTTCCATGCTCTCTATTTAATATAAAGAGGGACTTGATGATGCGAAGTCTTACTTGCACTAATCACGGAGAGCACAGGGTCGACGAGATGAGTATTGCACCGATGCAGAGTGCGAATCGGTTAAATAACAACATGGGGCGGACTAAAAAATCTGGATGAGACTTATCACAACGCGTCCTGAGGTATTTGACAGTAAATAGAGATCATACTTGTACCGTTCGAGCCATGGATACTTTTCCGTAACTGTCAAGGAACAGCGCGAGCTCAACGAAACGCCTTGTTATACCAATGGGGACGGTGATGGGTTAGATCACATTGTACTGTGCGATGGGGGCAGAGTAGTGAAACGGACGGTCATTTGTCATATGAACCGATATTGCTGTCTATATAAACTGTCTGTCAAACAGCATGACTTGTCAGGTGGAGATAAATCATCCACCCGAGTAGAAATATTAGCGAAACTCCAGCTTTGTCCCTGATTGGAGACTCGTATGCATAAGTTCTGCTCTGGTGTGGAATTCGTATATTCTGATGACTTAGAACTGATAAAAGCTCTGCTATCATACTACGCCGATTTCTCTTGTAGACTTTGCTCGGGGGTACATGTAATGCAATGACTTTGACGGAAGTACAAATTAGTAGACTATATTGATCTACATATTTAATCTTTCTTGTAATTTCTGCTCAGACTTGATATGCAACGACCTGTAGCTTAGCTAGAAATAACATGTCAACTCATATTTACAAAGCAAGATGATAATCTGGTTTTCCCATCTCAGCAGAAAGAACACACTGTCATACAAATCGAAGGATTATGTTCCTGAACCCACTGCATACTTGTTCATTCGCACTCAGATGAATCTCAGTACAAGCTGTTCATAATCATTGGGTCTTGTTCTAGTCTATACACAAGTCTTCTCCAGAATAATTACTACTTCAGCTGGTCTTTGACTTGTTAGCCTCTTGTGCTAAAACTTCTTCCACAGTCATGCCCGTCAATCTACTCGTTTGTTAGTATTCTTTTTTCGGTTGATGATAATATATAGACATACACAACATCTTCTACAACTCTCTGTATATCTGCCCAACTTTCCCATTCTACATACCTTATCCCTTCTTTCTCACAATGCTCAATCAACATTTTACCCTTTTTCGCAAACAAAACGTCTGCTTGCTTTGCCGCGCTGATATCCGAAGTCCCATCTCCAGCAAAGAAAATAATCGGTCTATCTTGTTTAGCTTGATCCTTCCAAGGCTTGATTGCACGGCTTTTATCGTGACCGAAATCCGTGTCGTCTCTGTACTCGATCGTCCAGCCGTCTTCATCGTCAAGAGTCTTTCCCGGTTTCAAAACGAGTTTGTTACAGACCACATCCATGTCTTTTGCTTCGGGATGGCTTTGTTGGATAAACTTCATGAGAACGGGATTGATGAAATAATCCAATCCTGAAGAGAGGACGGTAAAGGGTATAGAACGCTGTAAGCAAAAGTCATAGAAGGAAGAAAAGTATGGATCAATCATGATGTTATCCTCGAGTAATTCGACGCATTTGTTGGCTGAGAAGGGTATGGAATCAAGTTCTTCCTTGAATGATTCTCGAAAAGTGACTGTCTTTCGAATGACGGCTGTGTCACCATGTTTGGCGGCGTTTTTGCCATAGCCGTACTCACTGGCCTGGTTGTCAATTATCGTTAGTGATTTGGAAGTAGATTGGAGCGGTAAATATTAGTGTTTTCGTGAGACAAACGACCGTGTGGATGTTTCGGTGTCAATGATAATACAAAATTGAATGTCACTCGTTAAGACAGCATAAGATGATGAATAGCAATCAAGTATAACTAGTGTGGAGGGGAGAAGTGAAGAATGATTACTTACAAGCCAAACATTGCCTATTAATTTGGTTGGAAATTAGCTAGGTTTTCAAAAAATCGTGGAGATAAAATATCTAGAGGGAAAAGCGTATCATCTTACTGTCAATCATGGTAATTGTACCATCAAAGTCGGAGAAGAAGACGAATTTGGGTTTTGCGCTGTCTTTATCAGTGTTTGAAGTCATTGTCGGTGGCTGGATGAAGCGCGATGCTTGTTTGAAAGACGAATGCTGATCGACTGTGCTTTCGGGAAAAGGCAGATCATCGATGGCGTCACTTGGAAATTTACAGAACATAAACCACATTTAATTTTTAATTAATTTTTAATGTTTTATTTGAATGTTATTTGTTTTTATCTCTTTTCATTCAAAGGCGTTCTTCTCAAAGTACAATGCTAGTCAAAGTGATACTATTCTGCCAATAACGGAGGTACATATAGCGGCATGCCTTTACAAACATCCTCGTAATCTGTAGACATCTTGACTGACGCTCTCTTTACTTTTCAATGTCAAGACTGCCGCTTTTTGTGCTACATCAATCAAATCTTCTACATTCTTCCCCTGCGTAGCTTTGCTTTTTGCCAGACCTGCGATTATAGTACCTATAAAGGTATCTCCTACACCATTAACACTGACGATATCAGATACTGGTACATTATCAGCTGGTGCAAATAAACGCATGTATAATCCTCCAACTCCAACTTCATTCTCAGAATTGTTGCTACAACGACTTATGATATATGGAGAATAGATACCTGACTCCAGTCGTGCATCTCCGGCAGGTATAATTTGTGTCACTAAAACACCATCTTCTCCGAGTTTAGTCAAAATGCAAGGCATATATGGTAAAAGTTGTATTGCTTGTTGTGGTACGCCTGCATCCACTAAAGCTGGAGACGTGGCAAGAGATAGCTGCTTCCTAGACCCAGAGCTTGGAAGACCAAGGGCATCAATAACACTCCACCAAGCATCATTGGAGAAAAGATCGAGGCGCTGAGCAGCTTGGTACATTGCAGTCAATTCAAAAATATTAGGGCTTGCAATATGAACCAAGGGATTAGGATAAATTACAGACAATGCTGGAACATTGATCGACTCGAACAACCGCATCGATTTGGTCGTGCTAACAGGTTCAAAGACCGTCAAGGCAGAGCACTGTCTCGCAAGTTGAAGCCATGACGATAACATTTCCGAACTCCAATTCGCATCCAAAACGAATATCTTTGGTGGAGACGAAGATATCTGTGGTTTCCAGCGATTCTCAAAGATGTCTTCGAGAGATAAAGACTTGCCGATACCACTTTTCCCATTGATGATAGCCATATCAGACATACCTAGTTGTAGGCTCTTGTCTGACGCGTTAACTGCAACATACTGTGCCGTTCTCTGATTAGATACAATTTCGATACCGGAAATCTCCATATCATTTTGTGTCAATGTAGCTTGAATCGTATTTCCCGCAATGTCATTTCCAACTACACTATAAAGTCGAGTTGGTATGTCAAGCAAACTTATTGTCCTTGTGATGTTATGTCCAACTCCACCTATACTTTGTTGGATCCTGGCTGGATTGGAAGTATATAATGGTACAGTAGAGTTCACTTGACCTTCTGGATCAACATGATCACAAGCCAAATCCACAGCAATTGATCCTGCAACTATAACGTCTATCTTTGAGGTCGTTCCAAGCGATAGTTCTGATTTTTGGCTTGCAGGGGTCAAGCTAGGCGTGGAGTCTGGAGAAACTGCCTTTATTGGGACACCGGGCGTAAAATTCATGCTACGGAGGGCACGTATCGCAGCATTGGCGGGTTCAATTCTATACCAGATTTGCATATCAGAATTCTTTATCCTGCCAGAAGTGCTTATCGCAAACGTACTCACGTCGTTTGTGCGTTCCGATTTCTTCTTAATTTAGCAAGAGCTACAGCGACTAACGCAGCCTTTCTTGCGTTCGAGGCTAATAACCCTTGATTGACTTCGACGGATCTCCCATTTGTAAGCTCCTTTATACGATTCAATATAAAAGGCGTGTTAGTATTGCCTTTAGCTCCAGCTTTGTTTGCTTCTAGTATAGCCTGCTCGATAAACTGATCCATTTCCTCTTGCGGAATAGCCAAATCTTCTGGTATGGGATTCGCGAGTAGTATACCGGTGTCTAAACCATATTGTCGCTGTAAATCAATCACAGATGCAGCTTCATCTTCATTTTCTATGATCCATGGTGACTTGAAATTGGATGTGCGAGACCAAAAACCTGGGAACTTAATATCTCCTATCCGATCATCACGGAAAGTTCCCACAGGCACACCTTCGGTCTCCAGATATTCCAAAGTTCGACCGATATCAAGGAAGCTCTTACAACCACTACTAATGACCGTGACAGGTGTTCGCCCGAGCTCAGTCAAATCTGCAGATATATCCATACTCGATTCGGCCCCTCTATGAACGCCTCCAAGACCACCTGTCGCAAAGATCTCTATGCCTGCCATGTGTGCCAGCATCGCCGTTCCTGCCACAGTTGTTCCTCCATGATATCGCCTCCCTGGACTTCCAAGTCCGCAAACGAATGCAAGGTCTCGTCTAGATACTTTCATTGTGCTTTTAGCACCTGCAGCTCCTGCTAGTCTACTGATTTCTTCACTATTGAGACCCACCCGCGCAACTCCATCCAAGATACCGATAGTTGCAGGAATAGCCTCGTTTGCTCGCACGGTCCCTTCTAACAAGGATGCCAGGGCAATATTGTCTGGATAAGGGAATCCATGTGTATACACGGCGGTCTCCAAGGCCACCACAGGCCTGTTTTCAGCTAATGCTTGCTGAACCTCTTCCGAGATCCGCAATGGGGTTTTGCTGACATTGTCATGCCTTTGTCTAAGCCCATGTAAACCAATCTGGGCTTTAATATGAGCCCGTCGATGTGATGTTATGATGACATTTCGTATAACCATGACTTCACAATGCCTCCACGACCGACCGCAAGATCTCGACAAAGATATCTCTACTTCTTGGGCCGAAATTGTGGGGTGGTGGAAATTCTGCCGAGGTGAATTTATTGAGTGTTTCAAGCTTGCAAAGCTTCGAATCGTGACACCTTGTTGATAAATCAACACCAGAATCATATCGATCATGAGGTGGACAAAATTGGCTAGCTATGTGGCTGTAGCATTGACACCGTGTCTTGCTGAGATCAATAAAACGCAGGATATTTCCCAGCAAATCCTTCCCGATTCTTTCGTCCCACCACAAGTCTTTCAACATGCGAATCTCGTTCGAACAATCTCTCTTGCAAAGTCTTATGCTAAAGAAACTGTCAATGTCGTTGTAGAGAATATTTCCAAGGACTCTCAATCAAGTTATTATGTACCCTTTGATGCATCTATCATATCTAGAATAGGAAGCTTCGAAGTTCGGGAGAAGAATGTCGCTGAAACGCATTTTGATTCACCAAAGATAGTCGAATACGATGCCGAAAGCTCTACACAATATTACAAGATAGATTTACCTCAACCCCTTGCAGCCAAGGAGAAGATCACACTTACCATGAGCTGGATTGTCCTCTCAGCACTCGATCCTCTTCCAGCCGAAATTGATCAACTTGATCGGCAATATGTCCTCTACCGCTTCTCAGCTTATAGTGCCTCTGCATATGATACGATCAAACAGAAGACGAATTTGAAACTTCCCACATCGGATGTGCCCGACTTTACCAGGTTCCCTAACAAAGGAGAAGGAAAGGAGGATCCGCAACGACAAGGCTCAACATTTACCTATGGTCCCTATGCGGATATACCTGCTGGAGCTGTCGGACACGTCGCTGTCCGATACGAATTCACAAAGCCATTATTACATGCTTCCTTGCTCGAGAGAGACATTGAAGTAAGTCATTGGGGAGGCAATTTAGCAACAGAAGAACGGTACTGGTTTGAGAACAGAGGTGCTAAACTTAAAAGTCATTTCTCTCGTGTTAAATGGCAGCAGAGTCAATACCAAAACCCCCCATCTTCCGCTGCTAAAGAATTGACATTTCCGTTGCCAATCGGCAGTCTCGATCCTTATTTTATTGATGATATCGGCAATGTCAGTACTTCTAGGTTCAGGAGTAACTTGAAGGAAGCAAAGTTGGAGCTCAAGCCACGTTATCCCGTGTTTGGAGGTTGGAAGTACAGCTTCAGAATTGGTTGGGATAATAATCTCAGAAATTCCCTTCGTAAACTTGGAGGCGGTGACTCGTACGTACTGAAAGTGCCTTTCATCGAGGGTCCGAAACAGAATGAAGGGGTGGAGTATGAACGTGTTGTCGTGAGAATTGTGTTACCGGAAGGGGCCGCGTAAGCAATCTGCTTTCACAAACGTATTAGCTGGTGCTAACGATTGACAGCAATATCAAATTTCACACCGATGCCCAGCTTATTTCGAATGAAACATCGAGACATAGGACATTCATGGACACTATCGGCCGAACAACACTAAAATTCACAGCGATCAATGTTGTAGATGAGATGAGAGTCAATGAAATTGTCGTAAGTCATGATTTAATAATACAAGTAATAATACAATATCTAATCGCTTTCATAGGTCACATATGACTATCCCTTTATGGCATCATTTCGCAAGCCTATCGTCATTTTCTCTTCTGTGTTAGGGATGTTCATCACCGTATGGCTCATCACCAATATTGATGTCAGCATAGGCAGAAAGAGGATATAGCCTGTCTCTTAATATATATGCCATGCAAATGATATGATATAGCTACTAGTCTATAACTTTGCCTTTTCCTGCTCATCATTTTGAAGATTGTCATCCCAAAATTCCACATTTCCCTCTTTATTGAGGGCTCCTTTCTTGATCAGCTGTCCTTTCTCTTTTAATATATCTTCCAAGGTGATTGAAGTATCAGAGAATATCTTGAGGTGATCACTGACCAGATGTCTATTTTTACATCCAGGACAACTTATTAAGATTGTGCCGCTATGATAACCTTGTTTGGATATCCGATGTGAGGAGCGTTCGAAGCATTGCTTGCACGTAAAGGTCATTTGGTATGAAGGCGGCTCCTCCCGCTCAGGATTTGGATTTGGCGAAGAGTCACTTCTATCACTCAAAGGGAAATTTGTAGATTCTGAAGAATTAGAAAAGAAGCGGTTACTTCGTGGAGTTGAAGCTGCTATCCTAGCAAAATTGTTCGCAAGACGCGCCCCTCTGAGTTGCTGACATGACCTAGTTGTGAATGAGCGAAGAAAGGCCCCGCGAAAGGCTTTCGGGGCTATCAGCAACATTGTGATCATCGACAAAGTTATACTTGATTTTGATGGAGCTGTCGATGACGTTCAGTTCAGCATGTGAAGAAAAAACTACCCCGCACGTGAATATTTTTATTGTGCTTTTTTTTTGACAATGTCATCATCATAACTTTCCATGGGGGCATACTGCTGGTAATATTGTGGGGCAAGAATTTACATTCCATTCATCATAGTTCACTTTGCCGTCCGCCCGCAGCCGAAGTCAACAATTGCATCATTTAAATTGTGTAGCAATTGATCGACCAATTACAACTCATCCAAGATACAGATTGGTCCTACTGGTTCACTCATTCATTGCAAAAATACACAGTCAATCGTTTCGTACTTATTTCCCCACTCATGAACTGCCAATAAGCATATTTTACATATGCCCCCATTCACTACTCCATGTTACAGTCAAGATCCAAACAAAAAATCCGAACTCCGCAGCAGGTAATGTTTCATGAGAGGATGTGCCAATCAACCACATTTAACTAATGACATGTTTATACAAAGATTACTGGCAAAAAGGGAAATGTAGATTTTGACTTTGAGCGCTACTGGCGCATGCTAGAGACAGCTTTTAGTAACATACATGCTCGCCAAGCCTCAACAGGAGATCTATCTTTTGAGATCTTATACAGACGAATCTACAAATTAGTGCTTAATGGGCAAGCCGAAGCCTTATACACACATGTCGCCGACTTTGAAAAGAGATGGCTCAGTACAGACATTCGTACAAAGGTGGCCGAATCAATAGCGCCAGAACTCCACGCCATATACACAAACACTGCATCACATAATATACAACAACGCAAGGATTTAGAAGAGAAGTTCTTAAAGACGATGAGAGAAGTGTATTTTCAACACGATACTTCACTCAGACTAATAGGTGACATCATGCTATATTTGGACCGTGTTTATTCTCTCGACCAACACAAGGCCACTGTATATGAATCTGCAATGGCAATCTTTCGGAACGAAGTATTATACGCTTCATCAATACGAATTGATGAGGAGTCAAAAACATTCCTGCAATTACTGGTTGATGTCATGCTTCACCAGGTCAAGATAGAAAGAGAGGGAGATACAATTGATAAGCAACTCCTCAGAGCCAATACTACTATGCTTGAATATATTTTTACAACAGTTGAACAGGCCGATAGCGATAGATTATATCTACAAATGTTTGAGCATCAATTTCTCGAAGATAGTAGGCTCTTTTATAAAAAAGAGTCAGAATCGATGCTCAGATCGTCTGATGCAGGATCTTATTGTCGTCATGTGAAGAAGCGCATCGCGCAAGAACAGGATAGATGCCGTTCTACATTGTCGAGCCTGACGACAAGTAAGATAACCCTTGTCGTCGAAGAAGAATTGATAGTCAACAAGTTGGATGCTGTGATAAATTCTGACACTGGATTGGCCTTTATGGTTGCAAATGATAAGATCTCGGATATCAGACATGTCTTTGATCTGTCTGCACGAATCGATATAAAGAAGATTGATCTCGCTCGTGCGTTGCAAAAGATTATCGGCGACCTGGGAGGAAATATCAATGAAAACGTCACTTCCATAGCAAATCCTTCTGTAGCACAGCCAGCTGTAGCTCAACAACAGGATGCTCCAACAGAAGATGTCGACGAAAAAGCCAAACCTGGTCCAGATAAAGCTATTAATGTACAGACAGCAGCTGCTCTGCAATGGGTAGAGAATATATTATCATTAAAGGATAAATTCGATATGATCTGGAGTCATTCTTTCGCCTCGGATCAAGTCTTACAAACAGTCTTGACCAAGAGTTTTGGAGATATAATCAACGCATTTCCCCGCTGTAGTGAATATATATCGTTATTTATTGACGATAACATGAAAAAAGGTATCAAGGGAAAAACAGAACAGGAAGTTGATCAAGTACTCGAAAAAGCAATTGTCCTGTTGCGATACGTTCAAGACAAAGATATCTTTGAAAGTTATTATAAGAAACACTTGTGTCGTCGACTTATCATGGGCAAGTCATTATCACTCGATGTTGAGAGATCTATGATTGGTCGAATGAAGGTCGAACTTGGTAATAGTTTTACCTTGAAATTGGAAGCAATGTTTAAAGACATGTCGCTTTCCGAGGAATTAACTTCTGACTACAAAAACTACATGGCAGGAGTGATTGTGACAGACACTAAGCGCGTTGAACTAGCCATACATGTATTGACTTCCATGACGTGGCCTTTGGAATCAATCAGAAATCTAGATGACGACAGAGATGCACGGTTGAAAACTATCTACCCGACCGAGATTGAAATGGTAAAGGCATCGTTTGAAAAGTTCTATGCAAAGCGGCACTCTGGTCGAGTGCTTTCCTGGCAAGCTAATATGGGAACTGCTGATATAAAATCTACATTCCCAAAGGTGCCATCAAAAGATGGTCCTCCCAGACCACGTGTCCACGAGCTGAACGTCAGCACATTTGCAATGATTATATTATCACTCTTTAATGATATTCCTGCATCGGCAACTTTGTCCTTTGAGCAAATACAAACAAAGACCAACATTCCGACATCGGAACTCATTCGTAATTTACAATCTTTAGCAGTCGCACCGAAGACAAGAGTGTTACTCAAGGAGCCTATGAGCAAAGATGTAAAACCAGACGACCGCTTCCGTTTCAATGAGGGTTTCAATAGTAAATTCATCAAGATTAAAGTCGGTGTCGTTAGTGCTGGTAACCGAGTGGAAAATGACCGTGAACGCAGAGAGACGGAGAAGAGGAATAATGACAGCCGGGGTTTTGTGATAGAGGCCGCCATTGTGCGGATAATGAAGCAACGACAAATCATGGGACATACACAATTGATTACCGAAACACTTGCACAATTGAGTGGTCAATTTAGACCTGACGTGGCAATGACAAAGAAAAAGATCGAAAGTCTGATTGAAAGGGAATATCTCGAGAGAGATGACGATGCTGCGATGCCGACTTATAAATACCTTGCGTAATACTTTTTTTTGATCTCAGCTGTCATATCTTGACATCTTTTATTCTATGCATATTTATCAATACTTTTAGCATCCTACATAGCATCACATCATTTAAGATTAACCCTCACCTTGAAACAAGGAAGAGTGTTGTTAGGCAAAGAGTTGTCATGTGCGAGATTCGAAACGCTTGGCACCATAGTAGCTTCCAATATGCCCAGAAATTTGGGTGCGACTCCATACTAAGAAAACCTTGTTTATCCACACGAGAATTTTCTGGGGGAGATTTCCGAGCCCTAATTGCAATTCTGTAACTGTACTGTCATCATCAGCCCTAAGTAACGTCGGGCGTGGCGTGTGAGATTGAGCGTTCATAAGGCTGCGTAAGGCTTATCGATAAGGCACGAGGCTGCAAGATGGTTATTCAAAGAGGAAGTGAATGAACTAATTTTGTACACTCGATAGCACATCCAATTTGATCAACGAGTATTGTTATTCATCTCGTATAGAAAAGAAAATATTGTTGTGCTCGCAAATCTGGATGGTTGTAGTGGATCCCCCATAGCCCCACTTTTTCTTTTTGTTTTTCGCCTAGCGTCAGGCGTTTTCTTGCGTAACCTTTTTTTTGTTCGCTAGCTTCCGGCGTGCCCCTTTTTTTAATATTCCTTGGCCCTGACCGCTGACGCGGTTACGAAGAAACAAAAGCGAAAAGATTATGCTTTCGGACTAATGACTCCTTAATAACGATAACCATTTTTACCGTACGGGGGGAGAAAGGAAAGATATTCACGTTAGCAGGATACATGAAGATAGAAACAATAAAGAATATATTAAAGAGGTATTCCATCCTATTGTCGTAATCTCTCTGTTTAGGAAAATAAGTTATTAAGGCGTGGATCTTTATTGTGTTATAAAATAATCGAATCCGGATGCTATCGGGAAAGCCCCACTTCTTAAGGTTTGTTTCTTTATTTCATTTCCATTCATTCCTTTGTGGACCATGCAATCCAGCCAGAGAATGTTACTGTGGTTTTATTCCAACCCATTCCTCTCGCCCCATTCGTTTTTTTTTTCTTCTCTTCTTTACGTTCGCCAAAACATTCCAGCGCATACAATCCGCGTTGACTAAGGATTCGACTGTGTCGTAGAGCAATCTCTTGCTCGTCCATTCTCTTCTAGGCGTATCATTCATTATTAACACAACGCTCTTTTTTTGCCGACTCCACGCCCTGGCTGGCTTTATTTAGATCGACAATTTTTGACCAGAATTCTAACATCATTGTTAGTAGAAATTATCACAGACAATATAAAATGGCTTCGATAAAACAAATCGGGCTATTGCTCTTCGGTGCTGCATCTTTAGTCGTTGGCGATGGAATCCATCTTCGTCACTTAGGTTCAGCTCATAAAAGAGCCCACAATCACGCACGATCCCCTCTTTTACCTCGCGATGATACAACCACCACTGCTTCTGCAGAATTACCAACATCATCCGCCATCTCCTCACCTTCAGTTGCAGTCCTCACTGTAGTTGAAAGTCGTGTGGCTGTCGAAATGATTGTCGTTGATCAACATGGAAATACAATCTCCAAGAATGTCTCCTATCCTGCAACTACGAAACGTAGACATTCTAAAACCAAGACCACAGCAAGCATTGGAACTGGTGGGTTCTCATCTACAGATCTTTCTGGAGCCGTATACACAAATTCTACACGTGCATTAGTCATTTCCACATCTACATCGAGTAGTACTACCAGCTCAAGCATCATCTCCGCAACCAGTACTTCGGATATCATTACCCCATCTTCAATATTTTCGACGACAAGTACTTCGATCGAAGTACCTCCTCCCAGCACACCAGAGACAACACCAACCTCGAGTTCTGTAGCAGTTGCGGCAGAAGCACCAGCCCCAGCACCAGCCCCAGCCCCAGCCACCAGTATCCCTGTAGTAGCACCAATAATGATTCCTGCACCAGTCGAACGGCTGCCTGCACCCATCATCGCAGCCGCGTCAAGTTCCAATGGAAGAGGTTCTTCTAAACAAGGTTGTATATACAACAACATAGATGCTTGCAGCATTCTACAAGCAATCAACCCTTCAGCTCCTTTCAGATGGACATCCAATTGGGCCAACACCCCACAAGGCGCTAATGTTGAGAATTTTGCTCCTATGCTGTGGTCTAGTGCTTCTACCTTTACCAATACGTGGCGCAACGCTGTGACGCAGGCCAAACCAGCTGCAGTATCATACAATGCCTATCAATTTCTCAACGAGCCAGACCATCCTGGTCAAGCTAACATGTCGCCTGCACAAGCTGTTGCAGCATGGCAAGCTGTCGCATCACAATTTGCTGGCATGCCATTGATGTCTCCAGCCGTCACTTCAAATATCGGTCCGAATGGAGACTACACCGGTCTAACTTGGTTACAACAATACGCCAACGGACTTGGTGGTGCTAATTGGGACTACACATGCATTCACTTTTATGGTGATTGCACTAATGTAGAAGCACAGTTTCCATATCTCGATAACATGATTTCACAAGCACATAAATTCTTTGGTAAACCTGTCAGGATTACCGAAATGGGTTGCAATGATCTCACAAACACGGCTCAATACATTCCAATGATGAATTACTTTATACCTCGTCTGGAATCCAATTCAGCAGTCGATGGCTATGCTTTTTTCATGGCTGATTATTTGGTCAATGGAAATTCTGCCAACCCTCAAGGTGCTCACTACATGAACATGTGAGCAACTATTGATAATGATAAGACGGACTTTTGTCCACAAAACTTCCATTTCTAGCCATTGCTATTGTCTAGGCAGGCTCAGCTACAGCAATCGGTCCAAGTTTCATAACTTGGCATTTCTTCCCTTTCATTTCTTGCAATTTACTATTTAGAAACCCATTTTCTTGTAAGCTAGACTTGCATTATTTACGATGCCTATGATTATATATATAGAGTGAAGAAATATATGTTGAGTTTCCAAAGTTGTTTTATCTTGATTTGCTATAAATAGTAATATCTCCTTGTAAATTAATATGTGATGAGTTTCCCCGCCTTTTCATCTTACAAGTATTTGTAGACCAACTATGTGTCAATGTCAAGTCGGATTAAATAAGAATATGATACTTATATAACCGTAAAAGTCATGAAGTAAGCTAGTTTTAGTGTCATAGTGTTTGACCAATCTAATCTCTTCAACATAGATTCGGAGCTCAGCTTAAATCATCTCTGATCCAAAACTGGCTTTACTACTACATCGACTATGAAGAGTTAAAAAAGAGCTTGAAACCAGGCTACACTACTCGCCCGACCGCATCAAATCCCAACCCCTCTCGAAAACAATGGGACGACGAAGATGAAGCGCGGTTCTACGAGACTCTGGAGGCAGAGCTCGACAAAGTCTTTACGTTTCAAAAAGTAAAATCCCAAGAAATCATCCGACGGATCCGAGAGGCGGAAAGCGATGTAGAGGGTGTAATCCACCGTCAAGAAGCGACACAAGCACACTCCTCAACGACGACCGACTCTCACGCCACCACGCCCGTTCAAGCGCCGACGGCCGAAGAATTCGAGGCGTTGGAGGAAGAGCTGGGCGACATTATTGCCGACGTGCACGACCTGGCGAAATTCGTCCAGCTGAACTATACTGGCTTTCAAAAGATACTGAAAAAGCACGACAAGACGCATCCGGATCGTCAGCTCAAACCGATCTTTGCGGCGCGGTTGAATGCAAAGCCGTTCTTCAAGGATAATTACGACGCGTTTATCGTCAAGTTATCCCGCGTCTACGATAACGTGCGCACGAAAGGATCGCCTGTGAAGGGAGATAGTGCGGCCGGGGGAGGGCAGCAGAATTTCGTGCGGCAGACGACGAAGTACTGGGTTCATCCTGATAACATCACCGAGCTGAAATTGATCGTCTTGAAACATTTACCGGTTTTGGTATTCAATCCGAATAAAGAGTTTGATGTAAAGGATAGCGCGATCAGTAGTATTTACTACGACAATGTCGATACGTGGGAGTTGTATGAAGGTCGATTGAAGAAAACCGAAGGAGCGGAAGCTGTAAGGTTGAGATGGTATGGAGGGATGGATACGGATACGATATTTGTGGAAAGAAAGACTCATCGGGAAGATTGGACCGGTGAGAAGAGTGTCAAGGCAAGATTCACCCTCAAAGAAAAGAATGTAAATGCTTTTATGAAGGGAGAATATGGAGTCGATCAAGCATTTGAGAAAATGAGACGAGAGGGCAAAAAGAGTGAAAAGGAAATTGAAGATCTTGCACAACTGGCAAAGGAGGTTCAATATAGAGTCATTGCGAGGAAGTTGGTTCCTGTTTGTAGATCATTTTATAATAGAACGGCATTTCAATTACCTGGAGATGCGAGAGTGAGAATATCATTGGATACGGAACTGACCATGACGAGAGAAGATAATCTCGATGGTAAGAAACGAGCTGGGTCGAACTGGAGAAGAATGGATATTGGAATTGACTGGCCGTTTTCTCAATTACCAAATGCAGATGTGGAGAGGTTTCCTTATGCGGTATTGGAGGTCAAACTACAAACCCAAACTGGTCAAAGACCTCCAGAATGGATTAGAGAATTGACTGCTTCTCATTTAGTCGAAGCAGTACCCAAGTTTTCAAAGTTTATACATGGAAGTGCTGTTCTAAATCCCACTAGAATAAATTTGTTACCATATTGGATTCCTCAAATGGATGTCGATATTCGTAAACCAGTATCCCACAAATTTGGAATTGAAAGAACAGGTCAGTTCACTGATATATCTACATCAGGTAATCTGGATGATGATTCTGTCGATGAAATGGATATCATATCATCTAGTCCTTCCAAAAGTCTCATCAAGAACAAGACTGTTGACAGACCTAATTCTTCAAATGGTCGAGAAGAAGATCCAGATAAAGTCCAACAGTTACGTGCAGTCCGTGACGCTCAAGAACAGCGTGAACAGAATAGAAATATTCGACAATCCGATAATGATCCGAATGTTTTGGATGAAGAAGAACGTACAGCATCTGCACCATTATTATCTACCACTTTGAGAGATGATTATCCACTTTATTATTCGGAAGACGACGATGACGACGATCGTCCTTCAACCAGTAACGACACTTTGCGACTAGAAGAAGCTCGTCGTGTGGGTGGACCATCATATTATATACTTTTAGCTCGACATGTACTTGTCAATTCAGGTCCGATGATAACAAAGGGCTTGTCTTTATTAATACCTCGACCAAGACCAACACCAATTCCACCAAGAGAAGCTGGTATGGGTATTCCTCGTGCCGGGGCAGCTGGTATTCTGGGACAGATTACTGAGAAACGATTCCGGGCACCAAAGGGGAAGAAAATTCACGTTCCCGTTAGAGTAGAGCCAAAGGTGAATTTCGCCAACGAGAGGACATTTTTAGGATGGGTAAAGTTATCATCTCGTCCCTCGCGATAGACTCGTAATACTAACAGTGATCACTGTAGCTTGAATTTTCCATCATATTAGGGTCCATTGCTGCTACTTTACTTAATTTTGGAGATGGAGTTTCACTCGCGTCAGCAGTGTCTTTTACGATTGTAGCAATGGGTGCTTTGATTTATAGTCTTTTTGTATATCTCTGGAGAGTCAACAAGATACGAAAGCGAAGAGCAGTTTCTTATCATGATCGTATTGGTCCTTCTATGTTATGTTTGGGTTTATTTGTAGCTGTAGCTGTAAGCTTTGGTATAAGAGTTGATAAAGAAGGATTTGACGTTGGATTAAAAGGTTGATTCTTCTCATGTCAATATCATATCGTTTATTATATACTTTGATCTGTTTATAACAACATTCTGTACCTATTTCATCGGGTTTTTTCCCCATAGGATCAATATTTGCTTGACGTGATATTTAGAAGTGAAGAATTGTTTGAATTATGACATCATTGCTGACCGATACACTCTTTCACCACCTTCATCTTCTACTTTTCCACACTTTTATATCGCGTTGTATACATCACCATGCAAATCAAGTACGTCTCACCTCTGTCATTCATCTCTGAAAACCCATCACAGATTCCCTCTTCATATGAAGATCAAACTGACTCGTATTGGACGTGACAGAATCAAAACCCTAACCGGGAAAGAAATCGAACTCGACAACATTGACCCCACCTTCACTATAGGACTAGTCAAAGAAAGGATCGAGGCGGTCGAGGGTGTACCGCCTGTTCAACAACGGTTGATATTCGGTGGTAAACAAATGTATGTCGACTGTTCATTATCTACTACGATGGGATTTGCAAAAGTCGGAAGAAGAACGTTACTAACAACCGACATGTCTAGGCGAGATGATTGGCTAGTAGGTCCCGCTCCTACAGATGGAGGCGCCGATACAGGAGGATATAACATCGACGCAGGCGCTGTGTTACATATGGTTCTAGCGCTTCGAGGGGGAAGTCTCGCTTAAAGAGGATAATAGAAGAACGTCGTCATAAATTGTTTTCATGATATATTTCAAAAAAGCTATCTATTACAAACAAATTCTCTACTACTGTATATTTTTAAAACCCAAATGTTCGACTACAAGAATCTTTTTAACGCTATTCAATACATTCATACCCTCGTTACATCGTAAATATGCAGTTAATTTCTTAAGTTTTGCGGGCTCGTTTATTTGAAGCCATGAAAATGCTGACTGGTTTTCTCTTTTGTGGATTTGTAGAGGATGTTGATGTCGTTGTTGTTGTTGTTGATGGTGGTAGTGCTGGGGGTTCTTCTGACATCATTACCGTATCTAATTTATTTATTGTTGCAGATGATAAAGGCGGTTGTGAAGAAATGTTCTCATCATTCAGAGACACTGGCACGGTTGAACTCTTAGTACGTGGTAGAATAATCTTTTTAGAAGCTGAAGAGATTCTTGCTTCATTCTTTCTTATATCTTCCGCTTTACGAGCAGTTTCTGCTTTTCGGATTGCTGGTTTCAACAAAGCATTGGTTCTTGCTGCTACAGCATCTGTTCCTCCTCGAAAAGGATTATACTTGACAGTCCTGTTAGCTGGCTGAATAGTTTTTGGCGGCAGATTTGTCGGCAGAAAATGATTCTGAACTCCAGTTACTGGCGCTAGACCATGTTTGAAGCTATACTCGTTGATGACCCTTCCAGGAGCTTGATTCACCATTCCAAAAGAATTGGGTCTGATGATTGCAGTACGTCTAGCAGCGATTCGGATATCTTTTGGCATGTTACGAGCTACTACACGGCTGACGCTGGACTTTTGTTGTACTTCTGCTTTACGCAACATCTTCATTGTTTTATTCCTATTCGTCGAAGGAAGGATAACGTCTTTGATCAGAAGAGGTTCCTTCCGCTGCTTATCAAGCTCAACTTGTCGATATTTCTCACGTAATTCAACGGCCAAGACTTGTTGGACATGTTCATCTTGTCGTTTGTATTTTCTATAGATCTTCCCCCAATCTGATGTCTCGGTCGTTTCTATTATTTCCTGCCATTTGGGTATGTCTCGACGAATTAGTCGTTTCCAAGCCTCGGCAGTATGTCCAACAAGTTGAGGTGAAGTCTTTTCGATTTGCAAAAGTTGATCTGGGTTGTTGACTCTGTTGATGATTGGAATAGCAAGTCTGACAGGCAAGTCGGCAAGAGACGTAATGCATTCAATGTTCTGAATTACTACTCTGGACGCCAACTCGAGCAATGTAGGCACATGAGAAGGACGACTTTGTGATTGAGGAGAGACGTCCATGTTTTGTCAAAAACCCCATTCGTTAATTTTGCAGCTCTTCTCGGGATAGTTGTGGTTTTTATTGTTTAGACTGGTCGTCCAAGATATCTAATGCCATGATGCAATCCCATAATCTTATTACACGCAGCCTGTAAATGCCGCATCGTTGCTATGGATTGTGATTCATATCTGACGCAGCTTGTGATTGAGAAACTCTATATATTGAACCCCGAAACTTTGACAACTTCAAATCACTTCGAGTAGATTACACACTGAATATTTCTTCTTCACCTTCTTCCACATACTTCAGAAAATCTTCATAGATGTTCCAACCGCAATGGAAACTACTAGATCAAGCAGAAGAAGATGCTTTACATCTCAATCGTTTATTGACTGTTGATGAAAAGCCTTTTTCCAGAATAACAAAGCGTCTTTTAGCAAAAGATGCTTTGATCCGACGACCAACTCAACAACTTCCGACACCTCCACCAGATGCATCAGGCGACGATGAAATAAAGACATCCGAAGCACAGCCTCCGAATACTATAGACGAAGCGGAATGGAAGCGCTATCACGACGACATACTTTTCGATTTCGCATCGCTCGAAGCAACACTCATCCGACTACAATTCTTACAAAACGCCAATGAGAGGGAACGAGAACATTATGCAGCTGAAAAGGATAGGATATTATCCACTGCAGAAGCTGTACGAGCAAACATTTCTGAATTACGAACGCAATTGGTCGAAGCGCAACGGACGCTGACTATGAGGAAGAAATACGATGAATTGGCTGACACAATATTGAATGACAAAGCACTCAAATCACGAGATGTCCTGTCAGCGGAGAATGAAAAGTTACAGAATGAAATAGATGAATTGGAACAAGAAGGAAAAGATTTTGATGGCTTGTGGAGAGAACGGAGGGAACGATTTAATAGAGTAGTAGAAGAAGGACAGTCATTAAGTCGATACATCAAAGGCACAGAAGAAGTGAATGGTTCAGAAGAAACAGATGGATTGGAGGAAGGAGAGGAGAATGATGGAAATAATGATAATAAAATAGATCGCAGTAGCACTGCAGGTACGCCTTTGCCTGATCATGGTGGTGCTACACCTACGCATACAGATATCGAGGGTGAAGGAGGTGTACAGGCTGCTCAACATACAATCGCACAACGAGCTATTGCTGGAGGTCCCCCAAGACCGTCAGGAGGAAGTAGTAGGGCTAGCTCGCCGGCCAATACTTCCATACCAGAAGATGTTGATATGTCTGAAGCTGCAGTCCCTCCACTTCCAATCACACTAGAGGAAAAACCACCATCTGCAGAGATCGTAGCTGCAGACCAACCGGGGACAGATACTATGGATACAACATAGATTTTTGAGAAAACCTCAACTATCAAAGGAGTCTTTCTATAATTTATGTACATAATATTCATTCATTTAGGCTCAAGCACTATGATGTACCATTTGGCTGCTTGTCACGATTTTTGGCATCGGCGAGTGCATCTTGGGCTTTTGTAATGTCCTCTTCTGATGCCTTGCCCTCGGTTGCTGTGATTCCTTGCTGGTCCTTCTAATTCGAACATATCAGTATACACAGCCACGATGTGAGTAGAAAGAGAATAACTGACTAATGTTTGTTCAAGACGTGCAATGGTGTCTTGTATCTTTGATCTTACCTGTGGAAACATGGCATCCGTCTCATCAATACCTTTGGTCTGTTTTGATTGTTAAATTTACCAAGACTATGGTTGAGCTATACACTGGAGATTATTACCTCTTGTCGAATCATAAATTCGCGATTGCCAGTCTCATCTTCTTCATTTGCAGCCTGTGCATCTTGTAATTTCTTCAGTCGCTGCTCCTGTTGCACCTTTTCATTCTTGTAGGACTTTTCTTCCTTAATCAAACGCTGAAGAGCCGCGGTATCAATGGCTAGCTTTGATGGTGTAGGCATGTCTCGTAATTCTTCTTTTTTGTGCTTTGTTTTGTGTGTAATTGATATCGACACCCCGCTATCAACAAAAGGTCATGTATTTTTTTGATAATTACGCACGTGATAACTTCCCAATTGGGCTGAATTGATATTACGCGTAACGCGACACGCGACTCGTGTAAAGTGGTTTTTCTTGAATCACCAGAACTCAATCCTGAAGGCTTCTACATGCAAATGACATAATGTCATCACCAGTGTCAAGAAGATCAGCTACACCTCGTCAGGAAGGTCCACAACAAAGCATGGATAATGCTAGCAGTCCGATCAACAATCCAGACGACCACATATTATCAGACGCTCCAGACGAATCACCATCAGAAACAAGGAATAATAACCAAGATGGAGATCGCACACCTCGAGCGAATCGAGAATCACAAGATACATCGCAAAATCCACCTACATCTTCGCCTCTATATTTCCAATCATCACCAGCGAATAGATCAGTCAATAGGTCATTACCGTACGGAACTGCAAATGGTGTGAATATCAGCTCCCCCTTGCGCCGCGGTACATCTGAAATACCCTCGGAAGGGCCGAGAAGTTCAAGACCAAGTAATACATTGATGAATGCAGGTGGTAAGTGGGATAATGTAGCAATTACATAGGTGTCATCATTGGCTAATACAGCCATAGAATCGTCACCAATCAGATACATGTCAAGTTCGACTCCTGCTCCACAAACAAACGCTCGACGTACAGAAGCACTTGGTAGTGATAGTTCTGCACTCTTTATTAGATCATCTGGCGTATCAGCGATCAACAGACGTCATGATATACAATCAGATATCTATGCATCGGGGGGAGCGAGACGTCGGCAAATGTTTGTAGGAGAAAATGGAATGCCAGTCCCAGAACATGCCGCTTCAGATGCTGCGACATTCTCGAATCTCGATCCAAATACTTCTGACGCCGAAGCTTTGGGAGGTCAGACTTCTAGACTTGTATGGGGCACCAATGTGTCAATTGATGACAGTTTAAACGCCGCTAGGGATTTCTTCAGGAATTATCAGAAAAAGTATAGAATGTTGGCTGATGGTGAAATTGATGATGTACATAATTTACCTCCAGATCATGCGGGTAATGAGAAAGAATATGTCACCATGCTCGGAAACATGCTGGATATGGCCACTTCTCCGCTTAATTTGGACGTCAGAAACCTCAAGGCGTATCCTCCAACAATAAAGATCTGGCATCAGATGCAGGCTTTCCCGGCGGAAATCATCCCTACTTTCGATGTTGCGCTCAAGGACGTCATTGTGGAATTAGCTGCTGAAAGAATGAAGGAAATGAGAACTAATATGGTTGTCCCAAATCGAAGGATGAATAATGCACGCGATGGAGATTCTGTCCCTCCTATGCCGAGCTCGGATATCGATGAAAGGCCAGCTCAAAGTGATGACTATGGTCTTTTGAATGACTTGCCAGATCTTGTACGAGAAGCAGAGAATAGACCATATAAAATCAGACCTTTTGGATTAGACAACACAATCAACTTGAGAGATCTCAACCCTGGAGATATAGATAAGCTTGTTAGTGTCAAAGGTCTTGTCATTCGAGCTACTCCAATCATTCCAGATATGAAAGAAGCGTTTTTCAAATGCTCCGTCTGTAATCATGCCGTTCGAGTTGATATCGATCGAGGAAAGATTACCGAACCTACATTATGTCCAAGATGTGAGTCTCCTAATTGTATGCAGATTGTACACAACAGATCGGGATTTGCAAATAAACAAGTCATCAAATTACAAGAAACTCCAGATAGTGTACCAGATGGTCAGACTCCACACTCGGTCTCTCTCTGTGTATATGATGATCTTGTCGACGTTTGTAAAGCAGGTGACCGAGTTGAAATCACCGGTGTTTTCCGTTGTAATTCTGTAAGGATCAATCCTCGACAAAGATCAGTCAAGAATATCTTCAAAACGTATGTTGATGCGTTGCATGTACAAAAAGTTGATAAAAGACGAATGGGAATTGATGTGTCGACGCTTGAAGAAGAATTAGCAGATCAAGCTGCTGGATCTATTCGTGAAACGCGTAAAGTCAGTGAAGAGGAAGAGGTAAAAATAAAAGCGATTGGTGCTAGACCAGACGTGTATGATTTACTTTCACGAAGCTTGGCACCAAGTATATATGAAATGGATGATGTCAAGAAAGGCATACTTCTTCAATTATTTGGAGGTACGAACAAATCATTTGAAAAGGGTGGATCACCAAAATATAGAGGTGATATTAACGTATTACTTTGTGGTGATCCGTCTACTTCAAAATCTCAACTTTTACAATATGTTCACAAAATCGCTCCAAGAGGGGTTTATACTTCTGGTAAAGGCTCTTCAGCGGTAGGATTGACGGCATATGTCACTCGAGATCCAGAAACTCGTCAATTAGTTCTCGAATCTGGTGCTTTGGTTCTTTCAGATGGTGGAGTATGTTGTATAGACGAATTCGATAAAATGTCCGACAGTACACGATCTGTTCTTCACGAAGTCATGGAACAACAAACCGTATCGATTGCCAAAGCAGGTATCATTACCACGCTCAACGCAAGAACATCAATCCTCGCTTCAGCCAATCCAATCGGGTCAAAATACAATCCATCCCTTCCCGTACCTCAGAATATAGATCTTCCTCCAACATTACTATCTCGTTTCGACCTTGTATATCTAGTCTTGGACCCTATTGACGAACAAATGGACCGTAAATTAGCTCGCCATTTAGTAGGAATGTACATTGACGACGCCCCAGAACACGCCAATGCAACATCTGCATCTTCCGCTCCGACATCTTCTACCGAAATCCTCCCCGTTGAATTCCTCACTTCCTACATTTCTTACGCTAGATCACAGATCCAACCACGTATATCCGACCAAGCCGCAGAAACTCTCGTGTCCGCCTACGTGGCCATGAGAAGTCTAGGTTCTGACATTTCCAGTTCCGAAAAACGAATCACCGCCACGACGAGACAGTTGGAATCGTTGATAAGATTGAGTGAAGCACACGCAAAGATGAGATTATGCAACGTTGTTGAAGAAAGCGATGTTATAGAGGCAGGAAGGTTGATTAGAGTAGCGCTTAAACAGGCCGCTACGGATAGTAGAACGGGATTGATCGACATGAGTCTTTTGACCGAAGGCGTCGGATCGGGCGATAGGAGAAGAAAAGAAGACTTGAAGAATGCAGTGGTTGGTGTATTGGATGAAAACGTCGGCGGGGCAGTCAAATACGCGGATTTGATAAGGAGTATTAGTGAGAGAAGTTCGATCGGTGTGGAGAGAGCAGAAGTGGAAGAAGCATTGAGGAGTTTGGAAAGCGAAGGGAGAGTCATGTTGAGTGGAGACGGACCTAGAAGGATGGTGAGAAGGATGAGAGGTCAATAATGAACATTTTATATACTATTTCTTCATTGGTTCTATCATCTATATTCTATCTTTACAAATTTGGTATGATATGCTTTTATCCATAATTGAATTGATTCCTACACAAAGGACATGTACTACCATTACTCGTCTTGAACCACTTGAACAAACACCCAGCATGGAACAAGTTCTTACAAGTCCCGCACTTTTTATTCGGCAGGCTTTTTTCCGCCGAAACGATCGAGTAACAAATCGCGCATTCAGCCGCTCCTTTCAGCGCTCCTTGGACGTTCTTTCGCCAAGCTTGTAGTCCGTCAATAATGTTCCCGTTGCTAAACGTAATAACGCCCTGACAGTTCCTACGCCAGGATTCCCATTTCTTACCGTCGACTGCGACGCGCGAGATCCCTTCGACTTTTGCGCCGGTCAGGGGATACGAATCCGGCAGTCGGACGATTATCGACATTGTCTGGTCGTCTACGATGAAAGAGGCGATTATTTCTTTTGCGCGCGGATAGGCTTTGATGGAGAAATTCTCGTATTCGTCTTGTTTGGAAGGAAATGTGGATGTCCAGGTTGATAAATCTTCGAAAGAAGCGTTGAGGATTTGAGGAGAGATGTTCTTTGCCGTGTATTCCAGGATTGCGTTTGAGATTTGTCGGTTGGAGATTGTTAAAAAATGTGATTTTGTCAGACTGGACAGATGTAAAAGACAGAGATAAAACAGATGGTTGAGGATTATATGGGTTGTGGTATGAAACCCTGTCTCTTCTGTGTTGGAACTTACTTTTACAGCATCAAAGTTTTGGTGGTCAATCTCTATAGGTTGACGTCTTTTTTGATCAATCAGATGATCAAATATTAAATCCAACAATGGAGTGAGATGATCACCAGATTTGATATCTTCAATGTAATCTTCTTTAACCTTGAATGATGCCTTTTTAAACTGTGAGAATATCAACAACCAACAATATTGATACGTTTCCAATTGACTTTGTTGTTTTGTTGACTGAACTAACGACGTTTGACCATCATCATCGTCATCAACTCCTAAATCTGGAGCAGACATGACAAACGATAACAACTCTTCTGGGAGATGTACAGTGTTGTTATCCAATGCTGCATCTACAGACAATTGTTCTTGAAATGGACCAAGATATCCATCAAGAAGACGAAACGCAACCTGTCTTCTTGTCCGAGAAGGAGAATCTAACAAGGGATATAATTCATCAACCATTCCCTTGTTGACTTTTACAAGTTTCAAGATTCGCTGGCAAAGTATGGTTGTCATCATCATGATAGGAATATTATCTTCATCAGCAACATCGGGATCATTGACCAATAACGTTAACAGACCGGATGAGATAGCTTCTGCATGCTCTCCAAAAGCGTCTGTCAAATCTTCTGCGACACTTTCTTCGTTGGTAAGACTATTGAGTATTGCAAGTAAGCGAAGTGAAGAGTCAAGCATAATCAACCTTGCTTCGTCAAGTCTACTTATATTCTTGCTCGCATCGTGACCATTGTTTGACCAATTTGAACATAATCCAACCAGGATCTGATTCCAAAAGGCACCATATACATCAATTATCGATGGTAGAATAGATGTGAGGAGTTTGCAAACCTCGGCTACCAATAATGGCGACATATCATTGTTTGTTATCCACGGTACTATGTGCTGGGTCAAAAATATCAATCGTTGTTTGTTCACAATCTTGTCGACTGATTGGGCACGAGTAAGAATTATATTCAACATGACAAGCTTTTGCAATACTTGATCTGTATCCTTTAATGGGTCAACCTCAGTCAGACGTGAAACCAATTCGTTGCAAAATCGCGTAAGATAGGCAGACTTGTCAAGGAATTGAGACAAGACGACTAAATTCCCACATGTCATTGGTATGTTGTCTGCCTTTCTATTCACGTCAACGTCCTTCTCAAGCATGTTTACGAAGCCTGAGTCCTGTCTGGCGATATCCGTCCGTGAACTAGTCTTGATCAGAACTCGAGCTTGATAATACTGCATGATTGACTGATTTGTCTCTTCGGTCAATGTGAGTGAATCAAGGACGTTTTGTATGTTTTCGTCCAACTTAAATGTGGAGAATTGCATCTTGTGCATATTCGCTAGAAATTGGTTTACATGGTCGTTCCCCTCTCTGTTACACGGATATTGCCAAACATCACTTTTTCGACGGAGATTTCTTGCGTCTTCGGTAAGGGCTGCTGTTGTATTCAACAACATGGCTACCTTTGATCGCTCTTCTTCGTTCAACGTCCCATGTATATCCAAACTGAGATTGATCGTCTGCACAAAGATAGCGATTCTCAAAGATTGACCAAGCCCATCTGCATCATAGCTCATCTCAGTCTTTGACAACAACGAGTTTGGTGATGTTTGGACAAAATATATGGCTCCACCAAGTTCATTTGTCAGAGACAAGGACATACTCGGCAAACGAGTTAGACACTCTTGTAGAGCGTTAGTCCAGCAAGGTACTAAGGCCCGAACTATTTCAACCAATGCGGATGAATCCGACTTTATGATTTCGCCTGTCTTGGCCGAGACGACAGACATGGCGAGTGAGGACGACATTGGTGCTTGAGACAATTCATTACGTATGATGTCACTGTTTAGAGTGCTATTCGCGCCTGAGCTACCTCCGAGAAGCGTATGGAGAATCTGAGCTTGCGTAGAGACATCCTGATTATTGTCCTTTTCAAGCGTAATCAATCTAGACATTAAACCAAGTCCAAGCGGTTCTTTGAGTTGAGTTGACAACAATGATGGATCTATCTTTTGAATAGCTTGTAAGATGTGAAGAGCTTCCAGACACAACATATTATCGTGTAATTTCTCCACACACTCTTTAATCATCGTGAGCTTTCCTTGCGTATGTAAAAGGCTAAGCGCCTGTCTTTCTTGCGCAATATGCTCCAAACTATCTGGGTGGCTGGCCATGAGTAAGAAAAGACTTTGTAAGAACTTTTGATAAAAGATATGAGTCTTTGCGGCTTCGACGATTACCGATGGGACATCTCTGCCTTTCTCGTTCGACGCTAAATCCAGTAAGGCTTGATTTCGATCAATGGAATCAGCTTGGCGAAACAATGCATCAGCCCAGGTGTTCCAAATACCAACACAATCCTCGGGTAATGATTGACTGTATAGCAATGCCACAAAATTGGGCCGAGATCCTGAAAGAAGCATGCCTGGTACATCATTGTGCATGAATGTTGTCAATCTCTCCCTCAAATCTGTCGTTACTAGATCGCCAAAGCCAGAAATTGATTTGAGAATGCTTGACGCAAGTTTGGACTCGCCCTTTGTTGTCTTCAGGCTTTCAATGGCAGCATTACCAAGAATCTGATTTTGTGTCTGTACCATCTGCCACATGCTCTGTTCTGTAGCAGATTTATCATCTTTAGACTCGAGAATCGCCAATTGAACATTGGTGAAACTATTTATCATGTGAAGTCCTTGCTGCTCTACTTCCGTACTCTTTTCAAGTAAAGTTGCATGCGCTTTCTCCAGATCTTCTATAATAAGAGATGTCTGATTAGGCCAAATCTCGCCAATGTTAAACTTGACATGATCATATATCAGAGCTCTGCGCAATTGCATGATCGGTTCTTGAGAAAGCACTACCTCAGTAGGCACGGCATTAAGATAAGCTTTGATCAATGAAATGCTGGATGTATCAAGCAATATTTTAGATTCTGCTGTATCCAGATTACTTATTATATGATCGAGAGAATCAAAATAGCAATCCCATGCTGCATTTGCTGATTGTCTCGTCTCTTTACGCCGTATACCTTCTACTATAGATGCTAACATTTCGGCCCATCGTTTGACCACTATCTCATGGGGAATTTCTCCTATCAAAGAGGACAGTTCTGGCCAATATTCAAAGGACATTTGCGAGCCTTTGGCAAGGAATTTTCGAAATCTATCTTCAGCAGGTTTCTTACCCTTGTATTCGGTCGTCCATATGTTGGACTCGTGTTTTGTCAACCCTGTAAGCAGTCTAATCAAGTCTGTTGCAGTAGTTGTCTGATCCGCTGCGAGAGCTTTATCGATAAGCCGCGTTCCCAAGGCGGAAATGTCTATTTTCAAATCTATTTTATATTTTTGAAAAAGTTTACGATAGAATACAAGTACAGCTCGTCGTAGAGCGGCGTCAGGACAGAATGAAAAATCGACAAATTTTTTGTCATGCACGACGGTCGAGTATATCTCCGTGCAAGTTTCGAGTTCTGCTGCTGGTAAAATCGAGATACAAGAGTCGAGTGTCACAATACATGTCGTAATGACCCGATAGTATGTAGCGTCCACTTCATCTTTGTTGACCGTGCGTTCATCCGTAAGAGTCGTGGGCGTTTCAAAGAGCACGGCATCTCTACAATATTCCGCGATTTGTTTTTGGAATAGTCTCCAGATATCCCTAATCTTTATTTGTGTCTTGAAGGCTTGTAATAAAGCGTCTTGTGCAGCCTTTGCTACTATGCGATCCGAGTCAAAGTTTCCACACAACCACGCTGGTATGATACTTGGTAAATATGGAGCGATTCGTTTCCCACACAGTATAACGATCTTTGCAGTAACGACATGAGCGAGTTGTCGCACTCGTCTTGTCGTGTCGATTGACAATCTCGGATATAAAGCAGTCCATGCTAAGATCAACCCTTCCTCAATTTTCACGTTTTCTTTCGATATAAATCCGTGAATATCCTCCAATGCTTTTGCTTTTGTCGTGCCATCTCTTTTCATGACTCCTTTGAGATAGACTACCACGTTTGAATCTGATATACTCGAAAGATCTGGTGGCTCGTATACATGAGAAAGGACGGACGATGGTGTATTGAATGCATTGGTGCCAAAGGCCGCGTTAGGAACCTCCGAAGCAGCACGGCCACTACTAGCCTGGTATCTATACTGCTTCTTCATACTTGGTTCCTCAATCCATCACGAATTCATTCAGTCTACGTTGCTATTTATTTTCACCAATATATTTCAAGAGAAAAATATCCATGACGTAGTCGATTGAATGGATTTTGCGGGGGATACACGTGACAAATTCGACCCTTTCCACGACTACTAGACGTTTAATTCACCCCTCACTCCTTGACGTTTATCTTTTGACAGCTGCAACGTTACGGGGCCTAGTTTTGTACAATCAACAGTTATTATACAGTATCTAATCAAAGAGCGTATTTGCTCACACATCTTCTCTGATTTGCGTTCCCAAGAGTTAGCGAAAGTATAATTTATAGACGTTGTAAGTGGTGTACTTCTACCGTGTCAGTTTACATCTCGGAGTCAGGTTTCCCGTTTCTTTTGCATACAGTAACGACAATAGTTTAAAAATGTCTTCAAAATTTTCCACATCCGTGTGTACTCTGTCATTGTTCTATCTTCCCGTGCGCATCCGTTTTCTTCGCTGTTTCACTGCATAATCACTTCCTATCCATTGCGATGCTATTCAACTCATTATACCTGTCCATTCTGGTCGCATGCGTATCAGCAGCGACAAGCCCCCTAGAAAGTCCGTCATCTGCGTCTAATACCGGGAATACAATATCGAGTAGTGCGACTCAACCGACTGCTATCAACGCCAATTCCGGATCAGGATCGGGACCGACGATAATCACATCTAACTCGTCGGGCAACGCAACAGCCACGACCACTACTTCCTCTTCATCATCCATCGACACGAATGCATCAAATTACATCGCTCTTCCAACACCTGCAGCATCAGGCGCTGTAGCATTCCCAGGAACAAATGGATATACTTACATGGGATGCTGGTCTGAGACAACTAATATACAAGGGGCTGGCCGAGCATTAAATCCGGGAGACGGTGCATTTGTAAGTTCTATCATGTAAGCATTAATTTGATAACCTGTCTGACCAAAGATTTCGTTTATTAGTTAGCCGACAACTCTCTCACGGCAGCGAAATGCTTAGATTTCTGCTATGCATCCCGTCTTAACTTTTGTGGTTTAGAATATGGTCGAGAATGTTGGGGCTCACAGACGTTTTCGTCTCTGTCCAGGAAATTGAACGAGTGGAATTGTTCATACGGCTGTGGAGGAAATCTTTCACAAACATGCGGTGGAAGTTTGACTCTTAATCTCTATAATTTGACAGAGCTGACCACGGGAAGTGGAGCTAGTGCATCCGGCAGTTCAGATAAAAAGGGTGGGGCAGAAGGTGGCCTCGCATTGTTGCAATTTGCAAGGACGATGGCGTGGATAACTGTTGCAAGTGTTGTATTTGCAATACTGTAAATTATGACCATGTTAGATTTTGTCAATATGTTTTATAGCATGCATTTGATCACTTTACCACACAAAAATGAATACAATGTGACACATATCATAACAATACAATCGTGAGGTATGATTAGAATTGATGTTGATTCTATGCATAGCTTCAAACTAAATCTCCAATGATCAAATCACTGTTGTTTGCATCGTACCACAGTTGATTATGGCTGATCTTTCGATAGGTATACCCCAAAAACGCCGATCTTTTTCGAATATCCATCACTTTTTTCTTGTATAGTGGGTCTCGAAGCAATTTATCACGCGGGCGCTTATCATTTCGTCTTTTTACTTTGAACTTCGCTCCACTCGTACTTTGGCCATGAACATGCAGAGAAATGTCTTTGAAATCTTTCTGGCAATAAGCTTCGTCGTCCTGGTCCAGAACATCACAAGGTATGTGCAATGCTACATCTTCAACGTTCTGGACTTTTGCATCCAGATTTGACCGACTCAGATCGCCAGATGCATCAATTTGATTTTCATGAGACATGTTCATCGAGCACAAGGTCGAATCACTGCTATCTTGGTCGAGATTGTTTTCATCGTCAAAGTACTTTGTTACCGATTGCCTTTCTCCGATGTTTGGAACGAATGGTGGGCGTAAATGCTGCAGCTGATTCCACGGAGTATTAGCTAGCCAAGGATGCTGCTTAATCTCCTCTGCATCATTGACATAGACATGGCGTGCTACGGAATGGCCCCTTAGCAGTGTACTTGAAATATGTCTTAATCTGTTCTGCTTAAAGTCATGAAATCTGTACATAGGTGATGATAAACGCCTCTCACGCTCGACCAGGATTGATTGCATAAAATGAATGGCGCTGTTCGATACTGGGGGTAGCAAGTCATTTGAACCTGCCGAATTCGTCGACTGCGACAATCGATGCCCAAAGTGAAACTTTAGCAGGGATTGGTGGTTCACAATATTCTCCTTTGTTTGTTCACGAGTATTTGCATAAAATGGTGTACGACCATACAGGCACTCATACATGATGATCGCTAATGACCACTAGTCGCATCGCCCATCATACGGCTGAGCTTCGATAACCTCGGGAGCCATATATTGACTTGTACCGACAATGCTTCGAGCCAGTCTACGCCGATCTGGTTGGTAAACATTGCTTTTGTGACTTTGATCAATTTTTGGTCCATTTGCTTTGTATATTGTCTTGGATGACTTTGCATATAGGATTTGAGAATGTTTTTCCCCGATCTGATCTTCTGCGTCGCCCGTAACACGCAATCCAAGTCGTTCGAGTAGAGAGTATCTATGAGATTGGTAATATGCCTGACTATGTGTCCAATGACCATCAAATGCCAGACCAAAATCAGAAATCTTGAGATGACCGGATGAATGAATAAGGAAATTATCTGGCTTGACGTCCCTGTGTATTACTTTTAACATGTGAAGTTGTTCTATGCAGACTATCATTTCGGCAATATACCAGCGTGCCACTTCTTCCGTAAGTATGTCTTCTCGAGACAAATAGCCGAGGAAATCACCGCCGACCATATATTCCATGACAAGATACAGATTTGTATTGTCCTGAAAGGCTGCGACAAGCGGCACAACCCAAGGTGATCCTTCAGAGGCGATAAGAAAGTCTCTTTCCGCTCTGAGATGTGCTTCTTGACAGCTACGCAGCATTGTCGACTTTCGAATTATTTTCATGGCAAGTAGTTTATTAGGACTAGATTGTTTATTCTCCTTCTTTGTAGGAGGTTTCTGACTTGGCAGCAAGCCTGATGTCTGGGAATGGGAAGCTGAGTTAGATGCATCATGATTTGGCAGTGATGAGTGCTTTTGTTTTTCGATTACAAGTCGGACAATACCAAAACTGCCCTTACCGAGCATTTGTACCACTTCGTAACCGTCGATGCCTATATCCTTGATCTTTCGTCGTGATGATGAAGATATCTTCAAAGCCCTCAAATGTCGAAGATGATGACTTTCGTTACGTTCCCAGCATTCCCATGCTTTCCGTCGTTGATTATCCATCAAAGGGATCTGTGCAAGCTGCTGCTCGTACTGTTTTCGTCGCAAAGTGCGCTGACTATTATGCGTTGATAGAGCTAGCGCAAAGTAGGATTCCAAGTAGATTTTGACAGCCGCAACTTTCTCCGAAGTGATAATTGAAACACTATAAGCAGTATTCAGGGTTTCACAAGGTACAGATCGTCGGTCATTAAGAAATGGATAACGCGTCTTGAGTCTCTTGTGTTTTACGGTTTCGACAAACAGGACTGTTCTGGAAAGATCTCGCGAATTTAGTGAGGTAGCAGCTGTTGATATTTGACTAGGAGAAATGGTCTGCTGTTTTGAGGTTGCGTAGGAAGATGGTGAAGTTGTTGATCCGGTCAAATCATGCTCACCACGTTTGTTCATTGTGTCGGTCTGGATTAGAGATATCCGTGGCAAATCATTCGTTCTTGTGTTTGGTGACAAATTGCAATGATTTGGCTCGCAGTTTGGAGCTTGGTCAAGACATTCATCATCACTGCCATAGCTTGGCGAGCCATCAAAGTGGACTGCTTTCCTTTTCTCGCCAGCCTTCATTCTAGGCTTGGAAGGTAAACTGAACAAAGTTTTGGAAGCTTTGCTCCGCAGAATTGAGGGATGCTCGTGGTGCGATTGATTTGCCGAAGGGTTTGGCAATTTCGTATCTATTCCGAGCATTATTCATCTGTGTATCCCCGAGGTCATAGTATATTGATTACGTACATGTCCAAGACGTGACCTTTTGATACACATGCAAGGCACAGTGTCTCAATCGTTTCGAAACAGAGAATGATCTCGACGGCTTCTGCATTGGTTGACGAGCAAGTCGATCTTAATTTAACGGCCTGGCACATCCAATGTGAAGGATCACGAACCTGTCAAGGCTCAAAACGACCAGACTGTATAATGATAAAAGTATAAATGAGTGTGAAGAGTAATACTACAGTGTCGTTTCGTTATATACTGACAGTGGTGCGATAAGACATTTAATATGACAGATAGGAAAAGGGGGACAGCATCGCATAATTTTAATGACAGTAGATTAGAGATATTATTTACCAATGGAGAAGGTGCAATCACGACAGCTTACCAATCATTATTCTGATCGCTAGAGTTTTGCATTGGCTTACATTATTACACGGTTACGAATGATAATACATCCATAGCATCTTTCGTTTTGAGTGGTTAGACCTACTACAGACGTGTTTCAATATCAATTATAGAATATGTCATTCCAACCCTGCGCAAGATAGTCTTGTTGATTTCCAGACTTTGACATGCCAAGAGTGCGTACGTTGATGCAGGACGATCTAAGTGTTGGTAGTCATGACGGAGATAACGGAAAAGATCGTAGGAAGGACATGACTTGGGGGACGATGGATGCAGGAGGATGAAGTTGACTCGATGTTGGTTTTCAAGTTGCTTTCGAATATTGACGTCTTATTGATGTATTGCTATTTACCGATTGCCCGCCCGTGCGTCATCGGACGCTTCGATCGATGGACCGCTCGAACTATACAAAATTAATGCTAGTAATACGTGTTCTATCTATTATCATTTCCAAAACTAAGATGATCCAATGTCTTTTGGACCGTGTCCGATACATATGAGACATGACAAAGGAAAACTTGTCAGAGTATCGTGGATCTAGTTTATTAGATCATTCCGCTGTATCCAAATCCTCGTGGTGATTAGCTGAGGCCAATTGTTAGATCAGTCAAAGCAGTGTAGAGATAGTTACATTCCACTAACCTTTGCCACTTTCGCTGCTGACTATTTCTCGAGTACGATCATTATCACGTTCCCGATTGCGATCATCCTCTTTATCTCGATCACGATGCTCTTTGCTATCGCGACCGTCTCGGCTGTCTCTATGACGATCGCGATTGTCGGGACTTCTGGATCGGTCACGATCGCGGTCTCTGCGGTCAGAGTCACGATCCCGACGGTCGGAGTCGCGATCGCGACGATCATCCTTGCGCGGAGATGTGTCACCGCGGCCACCTCTGCGTGGAGGGGTTTGACTACGTCGTCTCGGTGATCTGTCACGTCGCGGTGGTCGAGTACCGCTATCATATCTCCACGAAGCTGAGGGAGGAGTTCTAGCCCACTATTACTGGATCATCAATTGCTGTGTCGACATGCCTACGGAGCGTGATGTCCTCGTACCTCAATTTTCAAGCGATCTCCGTTTCGAAAAATGTCAACATTGTGAAGCTCATGATATGCGTCATCAGCGTCGCGGCGACTATCGTACTCGACGAAAGCGAATCTATTGAGCATAAGTACCTATACAGTGGTGTCCGATGACAATACTTACATTCTGCTTGTAGAAGTTCGAGGAGCGGGGATATCGCATCTGACTAATCTACCGTAGCGTTCAAATTCGTACGCGAGGTCGCGGGCTCGTGTCCCATGGCCGAAGCCGGAGACGTATAGTGTAGTACTTCCTCCACGAGACATTTGCGGGTTGTCAATGGCTTATGAAGAACGATGGTCGAGTCTAAAATCTGTAAGTCATGTTCTTTAACCAGCTCAAAATTTTTGGTATACGGCCTTGGCAGGTTGACTTTATTATAAAACACGTGATCCAAGAACAGTTGTGTCAGCTGAAAGTGACTTAACCCAAACTGGGTTTTTTATTTTAAAGTTATGGGTTACACCAACAAACAATTTCATCACTTTATCGGATCGTCATACAAAGATACTATGGAACAGAGTGCTGTAGATTCGTAAGCGGTTACCCATAGCTAGCCGGTCTTCAAGTGTAATACCATGTATCGAGGGCTTTGCGAGATTCAGTCGAACAAGAGGCCACCCTGGACGATATTGCTGCAAATAGAACTCAGTATGCAGCGATTGGTGGTTCATACAAACTGGTTTGCTTTTAGAGTTTGGTCCTGTCCCACAACTTTGGTGACAATAGTTCTCGTTCTCAAGTGACGGTCATCCTATTTTGTTTTTACTGGCCGAACAATGCTTACGGCACGGCATGTGCCTTGCGGTGTCACGTAAATGGAGGCGGTCTGCCAATCAACGTGTCATTACCCCTGAAAATTTCGACCATAATCTACGTGCCCGTCAATACTTTACTATTTTATCTAGCAGGGAATTTCCTTCCTTGTAGTTCAGCACCCATTAGACCTTGCGGAATGCGTTTCTTGATATCAGAACTGTTTGTCGATGTCCATTGTCTCGCCTTGAGTATGGTCCTCCCATTGTGTGCGATTTAGTCGCAATGCGATCACGCGGTCGTTTAAACAACCAAAGGCGGATTTGATAATTCCCCAATAAGCCGGGATCTCGATGCTGTTACAAGATGTGTTGACCTCCGCAAAGGGCCGTACAGCAGATTTAGCTAATCAACATGAATCACACTCTTCCCGGTCATATCACTCGCAGTCAGGCCTCAATTCCTCTTCCATCAGCTGCAAGTATCCACTCCCCATTGGCGAAACCACGTGGATATAGTGCAAACCCTTCGGGCCAATTTCCCGTCATGTATGGGTCAAATAACCATCAACTTTCCCCGGTCAACCATAATGAGCAGCATGTTGATATGGGAGGCAGAACTTCTGACGTTGAATCAAAGTTTTATCCTTCTTTGACAAGAGATATTCACAGAGAAAGTGCATCACAACCTGGGCTCTACATTCCTTCTACGCCCACGAGAGCGAATATCTCGACGACAATGCAGTTTCCATCTGAGCGACGGACAGGACCAAGCCCCAACTTGTCCGCGGCTCCTTTTTCTGCGCTCGAGCATGGCAACGCTTACCTCCAATATTCAAGAGATTCAGACCATACTGGACAGCCTGCTCAGCCTGTTCGGATTACTACTGGGATGTACGTACAATCTAGCGCACCATGTGATGGTCAGCCTGAACGCTACACGTTCTATCCGACAGTAGAAAATGCTCATGCGCCTAGTCCTAGCAAGAGAAAAGGAACGCGGGCTTCACAGGTATCTTCGTGTTAATGTCGTGAATGAAGTGCCATATTAACAAATACTATTATACAGGCTTGCGAGAAGTGTCGAGAACGTAAATCCAAATGTGACGAGCGACGGCCATGCGCGTCTTGCATTGATCAAAATATTGATTGCAAATACAAGGAACAGATGATTCCTAAAGGGTATGACGAATTGCTGCATTGGAATACAGTATACTAAATGATATGTTTAGACCGGACAAGAACATCGGCAATACGATCTCACAGATATTTGGCCTCTTACACTCCATCCCAGCAATGAATCAAGATCTCATGGGCAGGTTAGAGACCCGACTAGATCAATTGGAGGAAATAATCGTACGAGATCGTACACAAGCAGAAGATCGAATCTCACAAGCAGGAGCAGCGGCTTTGACTTCTATGGACAAGCGTATGACAGATGCTGTTCCGTCAGAAGAGCAACCATCAGCTGGCAAATGCAGATTATACGATGGCTCAGAAGCGAGTTTTGAAGACCATGAAAGTGCAGCCCACAGACTATTATATATGTGGCCTACCATCAATCAGCTAGTTAAAGAACTACCGCAAGAAGACTTAGTACGTGATTACGCACTATACAAGGAGGCGAGAGGCTTACTTCGTCTTGATGGTTCTGGAGAACTCGAAAAGATTAGCGAGTGGCGGATTCCAAGTTACGCGGACGCTGTTGTAACATTTCATATGCCAGATTCAGTTTCAAGCTTTGATACGCCTATAGATGTTTGGTCACCCGCTGGAAGATTATTAGGAGGATATAATCAGCAAAATCTCTCAGCAGATAATCTCAAGCCAGATCTCAGAGCCGAAACTGTTCACAGATTAATTAAAAACTATCGTCAGCATATTCATAGTCTACATCCTTTCATGGACATGACTGGATTGGAAAGATTCCTCTACAAATCTGAATCAGTAGTTAATACACCGTCTGTAGGCTCAATCACACCGATACTGTCCGCAGGTCGTAGCGAGGATGTCAGGTCTAATAAGCGTAAAAGGTCTGAATTATCAAGCTCGACTACATCGGTTTCAGCTTTGTCGAATATCGAGCATCGTTTAACGTCTGAGAAGTCACTTCGTGTAGTGTTGATCTACTTTGTCCTTGCGTTGGGTCGAATATGTGAGCATGAAGGTGTAATTCCAGGACCGATGCGTGTGGATGAAGCATCATTGCATGATCCGCATCACGTCGAAATCAGATCTCAATCTCTGATTGTGGAAGGAAGTTCCTCTTCACCAAATTCAGTGCATGATTCGAAATCCATACCTGCCTCAAACAAAGCATATGCTGGTGAGACGTCCAAATCCCTTCAAGGCTTACTTCCCACGACTCCAGAAGTATCTCGAAGCAATATCACCGAGTTTCCAGGATTAGTATATTACCGCGAAGCCTGTAGATTATTAGGTCCATTTTCAGATTCGACAGAGATTGCAGTGGCTCAGGCTCGATTATTGGCAGGATTATATAAAGGCCAGCTTGGACGCGTACAGGAAAGTTGGAGTTGGATAGCTGATGCAGCCCGAATATGTTTGTATCAATTAAGAGCGTAAGTCAATTGTCAATGTGATATATGGTTGACATATTACTTCAGGACTAAACATATGTCAGGCATCATCTACTTAAAAGTGGAACCGAGTTTCATACGTCTCATCATTCGCCAGGTTCTAAGCTAGAAAGACTTGAAAATACTGTTCTGCATGTTTATTGGTCGACATTGCAATTAGAGAGGTGTGTCAGAATGATGCTTTATTTTCGCATTGTCTTAGGATAGATAAGAATCCGCTAACGTAATGTAGCGATATACTGGCTGAACTCGACTACCCTCATAGCCATTTGGCTGATTTACAAGGAAAAGTTCCCTATCCGAGTACTATGCCGATCGTTGATGATATTAGTGATCTCGAAGGGTTAAATCGGGAGATCAAATTCTACTCACTTCAACTATGTTTGCGAAAACGGTTGAATGAAGTACAGGCTAATCTATATGGACCTAAACGTGAGTAATTCCTGACTGACCACCAAACTCTTATGATTGACGTTTGCCACAGGCATTAACAGAGATCCCTCAATGATTGTCCAATTCTTTGATGCAACGGAGAGAATATTCCATGGCTTTCGTGAGCTTCATCTGTGGAAAGATAGTGACGTTCCAGCAAGCGACATTCTTGATGCTCGAGTACGGGCCAAATATTACGGACTTCAATGCGTTGGCTCTCGTCCTTTTATAGACTATTTACTTCATGGAATGTCGAACTCACAATCAGATCGCACAAGTCCCAAGGCAGTGGATGCTTACGGTAAACCACGATGGAAAGCCTCTGAATTATTTGAGGCCATCGCTCTAATGAAACCGCAACAAGTCATACGTCGGGCAAGAATTTGCGTGTCTGCAGCAGTTAGGAGCACGTTTGCCTTTGACGGTATCCTTGGTCGACTTATATTGACAAATATCGTGGGTACAAGTCATGCGTAAGATACATGTATGTTCAAGCCATATAATGATCAGTATTGCTAATGAGTTGTAGTCAATTCGCGAATATGTTGATACTGGCTGCCGTATATCACTCGGCCAATCCGTACTTGTCCGATCTGATACCTGCAGAACACCTCCAGATCTTGATGCAACGCACGATTCGCTTCTTGGGGCAAATCTCGCACTGTTCCGATACAGTCAAACACGATGCCACAATCCTGCAGATCATTTACCGTAAACTTTTCAGCCACTCGGCAAATCTTGAAGGCGATTACCGCATTACTGCCACCCAAGCCGCAGCAATAGCCTCGCTTGTGCCATGACAGGATTGTAATTTCAAAAATCAGGGTTGGGATGACTTGTGCAAACGATACTCACAACACTTACATAAATGCATATTCTTACCGCACATATGATTGTATTTTAAACATTATTGTATCTTCTAATCGCACGTATGATTTGTATTTTACACATTATTGCATATTCTTACCGCACATATATTTGTATTTTACACATATTTAAACATATCAAATTGACACTTGTATAATATCTTTCTCCATTAGCTTCATTTTTGAAATTTTTGAGTAACAATTTCTGATGATTATCTTTTCCAGATGAATCTTAGATCAATCGTAGATCAATCGTAGATCATCAGTCACAGATCATCAGTCACAGATCAATCACAGATGCCTAGGCACGTCGTGCAGTCTTGCTTTCGAGCATTCAAATCACGCTATGATTGGCTGTGATGTTAGGTATGAAAGTTCTTACAGTATATCAGAAATAAGTACGATGATATCACATTACATGTAGAAATAAATCCTCATAAAGCATGGTATAAAAAAGGGGAAATTATCATTGTTTGGTGTAATGACGTATGTGACAATTTTTGGATTATACGACAGCATAGAAGACAACACATGTTTCAACGCTATACCTCAATTCGCTTATTGAACAGCGTTGTCGAATTTAGAGACGGAACATGTCTCTCATTATATGGACTATACTAGCATTTCTTGGCTACTTACTTGCTAACAATTTAATTGCTCTTCGTCGTAATATTGCTGCAGCCAAAAGATCTGGTTTACCATATATCATAACCCCATGGTTTCACTTTAATGCTTTATGGATAATACAGGCAAAGTTCTGGTTGCCATACCTGAATAAACTACCAAGCAGAGTAACACAGCCATGGCTAAGGTGAATATATAAATCTGTTTACAATATATATATGAAACTAACAAATAGTAAAAGCATGCTCAATGGAGAATGGATATGGCAACTCAAAAGAAAACCTTTTGAGGACCTTGGATCCGACATCTTTCTAGTTGTCAGTCCGGGTATGATAATCGCAAATGTCGCCAATGCAGAGGCAATTAATGAAATTTCTACTCGACGCAATGATTTTCCCAAACCAATTCACATTTACAGAATGTTAAATCTCTACGGACGGAATGTTGTGACGACGGAAGGTGCAATGTGGAGACAACATAGGAAGATAACCGCACCACCGTTTGCGGAAAAGAACAACCAACTCGTGTGGAGGGAAAGCCTCAAGCAAGCTCAATCTCTCATGCATTGTATTATGGGCAAGTCAGTGCATAGATCGAATACGGTCTATAACTTGGCCGAGTCGACTATGAGATTGAGTTTACATATCATTAGTTATGCTGGATTTGGAGTGAAATCATATTGGCCACACGAAGAGACTGAAGAAGCTAAAAGATCTAGAGTTATACCAACTGGTCATACAATGAGTTATCAGAATGCATTGGTCACGGTTCTTAATAATCTCTTGCAAGCCATTCTACTACCACGCTGGTGGTTAAGTATGCGCCTTTCCATTCCATGATCCTCGTATAATATATATCTAACCAAAGACTCGATAGAATACAGTCCATTGAAAAAGAATCGGACATGTGATGAAGCTTTGACCAATTGGGGTCAATATATGCAAGGTCTCCATGATATCAAGCAAGCTCAATTATCTTCTGAGACAACAAGCTTGACTGATGAGAATATGGATTTGATGGGTGCGTTGTTGAAGGGTTCGAGATCTGAATCAGCTTCGACTACTCCTAGTCTATCGACGTCTGAAATACTAGGAAATGCCTTTGTTTTTATACTTGCAGGACATGAAACAACGGCAAATGTACTATTCTTCTCTTGTATCTTTCTAGCCCTCAATCCTTCCTCTCAAAAAGCTCTTCAAACGTCTCTAGACGAAATATTCCCTTCTACAAATGACGATGTCGAGCAATGGTCATATGACACAGATCTGCCACGTCTGTTTAACGGAATGGCTTGCGCAGTCATGAACGAAACCTTGCGACTCTTTCCCCCTGTCGTCGCTATTCCAAAATCTACAATCACCGATCAAGAGATTTGTCTGGAGAATGGCAAAAAGGTGATTATTCCTGGTAAAAGTCTCATCGCAATAGATACTGTCGCTTCAGGTTTAAACACCGATTACTTTCCATGTGATGAGCCGTTCACAAACCAAGAAAACATGGACGTAAATAGTCATGAAGATCCAAAACAACCACTTATGAATGAGAAATGGTCAAAAGATGAAGATATTAAGAAATGGAGACCAGAAAGATGGCTCGTGCAAAACGACCATCCGTCTCATATAGACTCTAACAAAGCAGAGCCGAATGGAGAAGTGGATGAGAAACAATCTTCTTCCATCTTTCATCCTACAAAAGGAGCATACGTTCCTTTCTCAGACGGTCAACGATCTTGTCTAGGCCGTCGATTTGCTCAGGTCGAGATTCTGGCTGTTCTAGCCGTGGTTTTCAAGAAATACACTGTCGAGTTAGTCGTTGAAGATATCTTGGGGCCGGAATTTCCGAGTTTCACAAATGTCGATCATAATCTCGACGGAAAAGCTGAGAGTGAAGTTAAGCAAGAAGCAAAGAATGATGTGACGAGGCAGGAATGGATGGAAGCAAAGACGAAAGTCGAAAATCTCATTCAAAAAGGTTGCGCGTCGATCATTACACTACAGCTGAG